>Ga0256844_10000616_pt1 | contig 13661 bp, 7 predicted proteins | sample MusselsmetaG_FD_189100 | JGI IMG/M metagenome (GOLD analysis project Ga0256844, IMG submission 189100) | Mussel associated microbial communities from hydrothermal vent at the East Pacific Rise, Pacific Ocean - Mussels | ecosystem: Host-associated > Mollusca > Shell > Unclassified ... | reverse complement strand
CAAAACAATAATGTATCATAAAGGAAAATTCTATGGCTCTCATAAGACAAGACAAAGTAGATCAAGGAGCCAGAATAGGCAGACTTGAATCGTATGTATATAGCTTTCACGGTTCACCACCACCACCTACAAATGGCGGAGGTGGAACTACTCCTCCCGGAACTGGCGTTCCTCCAAGTATCACACCACCAAACAGACCACTTCCCGTACCAGGACAAACTCCTATCGTTGCTGGCGGTTCTGTACCTTTCACTGGTTATCAATTTTTCTACAATGGACTAGATGTATCTGGAAGAAATCCTGGTATCAGATTTAGCGAACCAGATCAAATTCAGGTTATTACTGGTGCAGGTGGAACTAAAGGTGGAGAGTGGATTGTCGGAAAGATAGATCCATTATCGACTGTATTATCTATTCATAATAACATGAAGGGCGATATCGGTGGAAGACTTGACTTGCATGGAAATGGCGAAGTTGAGATAAAAGATTTTGTAAAAATCAATGACAGAAGACCAGGAGGTGGAAAAGATACTTTATCTCTAAACTCTACTGGCATCTGTAATGTTGGTATCGATTTCTGCAACGATGACCATCCAGTATGGGAAGTTTACAAAACTGGTAAAAATCATTTTGAAATTGGATTTGCTGGAACAAAAGCTGGACACAAGTACAAGAAAGCTCTTGAGATTGATACAGACAGACAAGTTCACTTCTCTGAAATACCTACATCATTTGGTACGCCAAAGGCAGATAAAGATCTCGTCACTGTAAAATTCATGAACGATACTTTAAATGGAAGTGGTGGTGCTGGTTCTACTCCTATAGTTGATCTCGGAAAACCTGCAAAAATCAAAGACCATTTAGAAATCTATGGCAATGGCGATGGAGCAATCAACTTTACTACAAACTTCAAGCAAACAGTTGGCGGTAAAACGAAGACTGGTTCTTGGATTATGGGTAAGACTAGAACTCAATTTGATAAAGTGAAAATTGAAAACATTTCAAATGGTCACGTTGCATCACTTGAACTTGGTGACAATGGAATCATTACGACTACAGATAAATTTGTAATCGGAAACACAAGAACTGGTAAAGCGCAACTAACACTTGAGTCTGCAATGCTAACAGACAAGTTAGAAATTCTACTTAGAGACAGTGGTGGAGACAAGGCATCATTTGGTGTCAAAGGTGGACAGCTTGAAATTACCGGAACGAAGGGTGATGTTCATATCAACCTCGAAGCGAACCGTCACATTGTGGCAAAACGTGGTAGCCAAACAAACAACGTATTGACTACTGAAAGTGGACCTACTGGTGCAAGACCAACTCATGGTTTATTTGTTGGAGATCAATTCTTCGATACGACATTGAAGCACCCTATCTGGGTAAGCGACATCAACCCTACTGTGTGGATCAACGCACTTGGTAAAAAAGTTTAAAGGACATAGAATGAAAAGAGAACCAGTATATTACTTCAAAACACAAGACGAGACAGGTATTTCAGAAGTACCTGCCAACTCTCTTGTGATTGTTGAGGATGGTGACAAGGGTGAAGATCTTGAAATCTACATCCTGGATACAGACCCGAATCACATCAAGACACTTACTTTAAGAAAGTATCTTCAGAACAATTCACATCTATATAAGATGGGTGGTCTTGCATGGAAAACTGCAACAGAAGCCAACGCTAAAGCTATCAAAGCGAATACTCTAAATATTGCAACCAATACTACTGATATCACAAAACTTGATGATCGCGTGACTGTGAATGCAAAAGGTATCTTGGATAACGAAAGAGATATTCTAAAGAATGAAAACAACATCGGATACAACCGTGTGCAGATTGACAGAAACACTAAAGAGACAGACAAAGTAAATAGAGATGTTATTCAGAACACAAAAGATATTGGCCATAATCATGACCATATCGAACACAACGAACAGCGTATCATTGTACTTGAGAAAGCTGGAGGAGTCACACCAAATCCTGCAAACAAGATTGACTCATATTATTTCAGTGTTGATAAAGGGCAGCTCTCAAGTCCAGAGAAAGATCCAACAAAGGCAGATATTGTTGCAATATTGAAAGCTAACAATATCATAGTTGGAAAGATTAGTGGACACCTATATCCAAATGTTGCCATGACTTTGAATATCACTGAATCTGCAACAAGTTCTGGTTCAAATTTTTATGTTGTATCAAAAAATGTATACATGATATCTATTGAGTCTGGAAACACATCTGTCTTTGCTATGACCAAGATGACAAAAATGGTATAAAGGAGTCTAAATGACATACAGAGATTTAAAGCACTTAACCGGAGCATTACTGATAGGTGATGTGGTTATGACAAAAGATGACGATGAGCTGTTGATGCTTCTTCGTTATGCTTTCGAGAGAATAGCAAATGAGGCAGATGCCTTAAAGCTGTTCACGGTTGAAGACCCGAATCAACGTATTGTTAGGAATGGACCTGGTGGACTTTATGTTCGTATGCCTAAGCCACCTGAGTATGAAGAGGACGAACTCGACCTAGACGAAGAGTTGTGTTTTGCAGTGGCTAGATATATCTGTAGTTTCGTAAGTACTCAGAAAGCCCAGCTTCACATTCAAGAAGCAGGAAAGATAATCAACTCATACAATCAAAAGGTTCAGACATTCTTTGAAACTCTCGACAGAGAGAACAGCAAGAGAGATCAGAAACTTAATGGATACGGAGGGATAGTCTAATGTTAAATGAATTTACAGACCTATACAGACGTAACCCTGAGATCAGAGATGCGTTTGGTGACTACAATGGTTCTGCTCTACTTAACAACGCCAAAAGAATTTTTGGTGGAAGAGAACAAGTATTTTTTGAATATGGTCGTGACGAAAGTTTACCTATATTTGATGAGCAGTATCCCAGAGAAGACAAGAAGGTAAAAAAGAATACCATACTTAATGTCAACTCACACAGAGAAAGTCCATCCGGACTGACAGTAATCTCTATGCATGGAAAAGATCTTGAGTCTGGTACTGCACGATATGATGTTGAATATGTGAACCAGTACTGTAGACCAGTATTGCTTGGTAACTTCAAAACTTTTGAAACCAAAAGATACTTCTCTATAGACTTGAGTTACATCATGGCAATCAGTCGCGCATTCACTGACTTCAAGTTTGATCAGTTCGATGGCGAAGGAATGAGAATACTAAAGGCATGGATATTTGTCATGACTTACGGAATCCATCACCCTGACGAGTATGAGTTGATTATGCTTCAGTCATCTAAAAATGAATATGGTGAGTCTGCTCGGAATAGATCTGTTGTAAGAAACAGCTTCTATAAGAAAGATACTGACATCAGAAACATGGGTGCACCATACGGTGAAAGCAGAGATGCTGAGTGGGCGTTATCTGCTGATGACTATGCCAAAGTAGCAGCACTTGACTCGATATTCACTGAACTCTCAAAAGGCTCTCCATTATTGTATAATGGTACTATAATTCCAGATCTGATAAGAAATTCAAGACAGTATGGCGACACTGTTCCAGAATATTTCAACGACTTCCTTGGTTCTAAGAATGATCTAAACAATAACAATACAGAAGGATACTAAGATGTACATTGATTTTATGGATACGCTACGAAATATACAAAGTGGAATCTACCCTCAGATTAAGAACTGGTATGTGGATATCAAAGATATGCTTGATGCCGTTCAAAAGGTAAGGGATGATGTTCTAATCATCAAAGATGAAGTTAAGGGCTTGAAGTGTGATACTAATGCCTTTAAGATGGATGCCGCAAGTTGGGCAAACGAGGGTGTCGATATTCCAGTCAAAGAGTTCATGTGTAGAACAGAGTGTGGAACCATTGTTGAAGTGGACAGACAACCAAAAGTATTTTCTGCAAAACATTATGCTGCCAAGGCACAGTGTCTTTCACAAGTTGAAAGATGTAAAGCTGAAGCTGCTAAGAAAACTGCATGGAGTTTTGCCAACGAAGATCATGGTGTCTACGTTCAAATCTTCACAGCAAGAGAGAACTGTAAATCAGACGGAAGCTGTACTGTAAATAGTTGCGAGTTTGATATTCAGGTTCTTGACTGCGTTTATTCTGCAAAGCACTACGCGATGGAAACAGAAAATCTTTCTGGACAGATGAGATGGGTTGAAACTCAAGAGGCACTACAATGTCAAAAGAGATTTGTATTCAGTAAAGATATCAATCATGCTGACGTTTATGTAAATGGTATCAGACAGATTGCTGTTGACTGTTACACAACTGCCGGAAATGTATTGATGTTCACATCTGAGTTGAACATAGGTGATACGGTTACTGTTTCTGGAATGGAAGCAATTACATCTGATTACTCGATGCAACAAATCGATGAGATCAAGAAACTATCTGCAGAAGCAAAATTGGCTAAGTGTCAAGCTGTAGCAGCACAGAAGACAGCACAATCATTCACAGCAGAACCAAGTGGTCAAACTGTTAAGATTTACACAGCTGACAAAAATTGTGGAATTCAGATTACCGATACAACATTCTATTCGACTCTTCACTGGAGCGAGCAGATTACATTGTTGAAGTCTGGCATCATGGTTCTTGATTTGTATGCTGACCTTGAACACTTAAACCCAAGTGATGCAACAACTGTTTATCTACGTGGTGGTTTGACCATCAATGATGGAAGACATGGTATGTTCATCTACGACCATACTCACACATGTACAAACAATGGTGGTACAGTTATCAATGGCTACGTGAGAGAATACTATGGTCCTGCAAACGTAAGATGGTTCTTGGCTGAGGGTGATGGAATGCATGATGATACAAAAGGTATCAAAAAAGCAATCGAAATTAAAGAAGACTTATTCTTCCCAAAAGGTACATACTTAACAACAGAGAAAATTGTCTTTGATGATATCAAAGTTGATGCAGATGAAGTTACTCTTATGTTTAATATGGAAGAGGGACGAGCAGTTACTTGTCAGAAGATGAGATACGGTCAAGGTATTTATGGTTCAATGCTTGTTGACTGGTATGGATACGCTAAGAAAAAAGAGAAGATTGGTTACTTCATGCAAGATTGTGATGGTGCCCAGTTTGACATTGGTTCTAAAGATTCTTCAGCAGGTGTAATGCTTGACCCAGATTTCGGACACGCGAAAGACAACACATTCAACCTCAACGTGATGAAAAACAACACAGTTGGTGTTTATGTTGGAAGTAGCTTCAAGCGATACCTATCAGAAGGCAACAAATTCTTTCATGGTGAGTTTAGCTTCAATGAAACACTTAAACCTTCACAAGCGTTCAAAGATAAAGCATCTTTCGTTTATGTAGATGGTGGTGAAACTTCTGGAATTGAATTTATCAGACCAGATTTTGATCTTGCAGACAGAGATGATTCTGACTTCTTATTATTTAGATTGAACGGTGACAATGTTTACATGAAACCAGATTCAGTAAAAATTGGTAAAAATGGTGGAGTGTTTGGTGAAGTAACTGGTGATGATGCGATCCTTGATTTCAGCCTTACTCCAGAACTTACTGTTTACAGAGATCCAAGATTTGATAAACTTGGATACAAGTCAACAGTAGAGGCTAAAGGTGCAAAGAACCTAACAGTTCTTGGTACATCAAACCTTGAAGACCACGACATCAAATCGTATGAGCTAATCACCAATGGTGAGAAACCAGCATATACAATAGCAAATGCTATCGGTATTGCTGCATACTTCCCGATAGATGGAGATAGACCAGCGATTGAAGTTGAAGACTATATCACTGGTGCAAAACTTTTGATCTCACCTTGGAAGCTATCATTTAGTGATCCTGCTTCTGGAGACAAAACATTTGTTGGTAACGGACTGTTTGAAATTACAGATGGAATTATTACAACAGCGATGACCAAGAAGGGTGTGAAGATCACTGTTGATCCACAGCATCCATTTGACTGGGATATTGGGTTCCGTGTTAAGAAGGGTGATATTTCATCTGAAATTAACACTCATGGTTTTGGAACATTTGATGATGCATCAAACAAATTTGCACTCATGCTTCACGACAAGACATCCCTTGACAGTGGCAAGGGTGATGTTCTCGTTGAAAGAGCAGAGAGTATCAGATTGTTCCACAAGCACGACAACAGTTCAGTAGAAATTCTTAGAGATAAGTTTACGATTACAGATGGAACGAGAGTTACGACAATAGAACCAGAGGGCATCCTCATCAAGGGTAAAAAGGTAGATAATATTATCAACCTTAGTGCTGATGGTACACCTGAGATTGAACGTGCTGAAGATAAAGAAAACGTACTTACTCTTAGCAACAAGGGTAGAGGTGGTGGACTTCTGATCAACGTACCTCAAAGAGGTGACGCTGCACTTAGAATTCATGCACACGGAAAGTCTGTTACTGAGATCAGAAGTGGAGACACTTGGATTGCCGATGGTAAGAAGATTCAATGGCATGGACTTGCTGCACCAACAACTGGAATCTGGGAAGTTGGAGATATGGTGTTCGGTGACGAGCCTATCGTAAACGGAATGATTGGTTGGGTATGTGTTCAACAGGGTAGACCAGGAAAATGGAAAGCATGGGGTGAAGTTGATATCTTCAATACCACTGGACATAAGTGGAGAAACCAAGAAGAGAACTACTATGCTTCACCAGGTCAAGACGAGTTCAAGGTTCATGCACTTGTTAAAGATGCAAGAGTTCTTGTGAATGGTATCAAGATCCCTAAAAATGAATTTGAGATTCATGCAGGTCACATCGAGACAGTTATCAAACTATTGACTCCAGCATCTAAAGATGACTGGGTTTCAATTGAATTTTAAAAGGAAAAACTATGACGAAAAATACACACCTAGCATGTAACAATCAGAATGCTCTTCAGGAATACATAGAGAATACGCTTCACAAGCGTTTCTATGCTGAGAGAAAAACTGTTGCCTCTGATGGTCATGCAGCACCACAGCAGTTTGACTTTCCTTCACTCGATGATGCACTCTATTGGGTAAAGATGGTTGGAGCTGAATTGAATGCACCAAATGGTATTGAGCTTGTTCTTACCAGAGGTACACACTTGATTAAAGATAACCTGGTTCTTGGTAGTGGATTACTAATTCCCGGTTCTGAATTCAATAATCCATTACTATTTTTGAGAGATATTGATCTTCAGATTACTGGTGCAGGAACTCACGAAACAAAAGTTCTGATTGAAAATGATCACCAGTCTGGTCTTGTTTTCCAGAACATGAGAATTTCATTCGAGCAACTTTCATTTGGTATCACTTCTCATATTGTTACTGAAGCTCAAGAAATGAGATTCGTTGGCTCTCAAGCTCATATTAACGCTGTAGGCTTCAAAGACTTCAAGGTTAACGCTGAGTATGGATCTGTTATTAAAATGTCAGGAAGAGGCGGTTCTGCAGGTATGTGTCTAGGCTTTACCACAGACAACCGTTTCATCAAAGCATCAATGAATTCATTTGTGCATTTACTTGGATTTGACTTCTTTGAGAAGGAAGCACATATCGAAGCATTCCAGAATTCATATATCTATATGTACCACTGCCTGAATGATGATAACATCAAGTACAACATCACAAAGAACAAGTTGTCTCAAGACATGTCATTGATTTATGACCACTCTGCTCTTGGTGTATACACGACCAACCTAAAGTATATTGCACATGATGATCATGCTGAGATATTCAACAGTGCTGGTGATGGTGTTGATATTCCAATTGTAACTGAACATGAGATCGGATTGATGACACCAGAAGATAAAATCAAGCTTGACGGCATTAAGCCAACGCTAGATGCTGATTGTCCATTCAACTTCCAGATCTGGGAAACCGAAGCAACAATGAGTGGTCAAACGACATTCTTGATTGACGGATTCTCTGCAAAATACATCAAAGTTTTTTCAAACGGTGTACTGGTTCGGACTGATGAATACGAAGTAACGAGAGGTTATGACGAGATGACAATAGTGTTTAAAACACCTAGACATCTTGGTGACTGGATCGCTATTGAGTACATATTGTAGTGATTTCCGAATCACTATTTATGATATAATATTTGAAATAAAGGAAAAGAAATGACATCGATAATTAAACCTAAAAAAAACCTATGCTCTAATAAGCTCAAAGATGCGAACTTCCATCTTGCAAAGCTTGTTCGTAAAGACTACAAACTATTTGCAACTGTTGCATCAGAAGAGGTTCATGATAAGAAGAAATATGACTTCGACAACCTTATGGATGCACTCCTTTGGGTCAAAGAAGTAGGTTCTGCTATACACCAGCCACAAGGCGTACAGCTTGATCTTTCACATGGTACTCACTTTTGGTCAGACGATGATGTTCTTGGCGCAGGTGAAAGCCACGCAATTACATACTTAAGAGGAAACAAGCTCACGATCAATGGTCTTGATAAAGCAAATACAAATATTGTGTTTAATAACAAGCTACACAACGTAACTTTTCAAGACTGTGATATTGAACTAAAAAATGCAACGATTGAAATCTACGCAAGACACAGCATTAAACATGTTGTACTTAAAGCAAAAAGATCTTCATTGAGAGTATCTACTTGTAACCTTCAAGATGTATCTTTATGGGGTCAAGACAATTCAACAGTACTGTTAGATGATGATGTTTCATTTAACACACAGTACACGAACCACAAGGTTGCGATTGAATTATTCTCTTCATCATTCTTGAAGGCAAATGGTACTGATTTTGGTGGAGTTGACTTTAAAGTGTCTGCTGAAGATAATTCAGAAATTTACTTGCACCACTGTTTCAACATGAATGGTCTGGTTCTATCTGCACCTCTTAACACAAGAAGCACAGATCTTTCAATCATTTATGACCACATTGCAACGGGACTTCACAGAACTGACCTTGCATGGAAAGGTGCTCCTGCCGATGGACTAATTACAAATACCTCTGGTAATGATGTAACTATCCCCGGTGCAACACAGACACTTGCTGGATTGTTTTCTGCAATGGACAAGAAGAAACTTGACTCTTTATCTAAAGGGTTCAACGGTAACTTGTATCAGCTTCTATTCAAGTCAGTACTTGACAAAGATAGAACCAAGACGACTCCTGCTGTAGGTGAGCCATTGTGGGTAACAGATACAACTAAGTTGTACATGGGTGATGGAAAAACTCCAGGTGGAGTTGATCTAATTGACTTTCATGCTAAGAAGTATATTCCTATCATTGAAAAAGGTAAAGCAAATGGTGTAGCTACACTCGGTGCAAATGGAAAAGTTCCACCAAGCCAAATGCCACTACTTGCAATTACTAACACGTTCATCACAACATCTGAAACAGACATGCTTCAGCTTACTGCACAGACTGGTGACTTGACAATCAGAACAGATATAGGTGAAACATTCATTCTTGATGGTGATCCAAAAGATATCAACAGCTGGTACAGAATGTTATTCTCTGCTGGTGTTGCTGCTCTTGATGACTTGAATGACGTAATCATCTCTAATCCACTAATTTCTGGACAGATGTTGATCTATGATGGACTTCACTGGAGAAATGAAGACTTTGCGTATAAGACTGGTTCTCTTTGGAATCCTGCACACTCTTACGTTCCTGGTGATATTGTTTCATGGCATGGTGACATGTATGTTGCAACTCATGCAAGTCTTGGTGATATGCCACCAAGTGCAAACTGGAAAAAACAAGTAGTTCAAGAATTCGGTGGTAGACAATATGATGCAACTGTTCCTTATGTTCTAGGTGATATCGTAGCATTCAAAGAGAAGCTATATATTGCAAGAAAAAATACACTTGGACATGAACCAGATCTTACACCTGGCGACTGGAAAGAATTTAAAAGTAGCGGTACTGGTCTTACAGATCCAGGAACATTTTAAGAAATAAGGGAAGAAACTATGGGACTATACGGACAAAATGTAGACTGGATTGAAAGCAGAATCGGAAAACTTGAGAACGCAATCACAAACCCACCCGTTGGTGGTGGTGGTGGTGGAACTCCCCCTACTGGTGGAGGTGGTGGTGCGACAGGACCACAAGGGCCAAAAGGTGATCAAGGTATTCCAGGAACTAACGGAAAAGATGGGGCTGCAGGTGCTACAGGTCCAAAGGGTGCTAAAGGCGATCCTGGTGCTGATGGGCAACATGGTAAAGCTGGTGCACCTGGTGCTGCTGGTGGAGCAGGTCCACAAGGTCCAACTGGAACCAAGGGTGCTAAAGGTGATAAGGGCGACAAGGGTGATGCAGGTAAGAACGGTACTGGTATCGTTGTTAAAGGTCAGAAGCCAACAGTCCTAGATATCAAAGCCGTCACTGGTTCTAAAGCTGGTGATATGTGGATTGCAACTGATACTGGTCACGGATGGGTATCAAATGGTGCAACTCCTTCTGTATGGACTGATGCTGGAGAAATCCAAGGTCCAAAGGGTGATGCTGGTGTAGCTGGTTCTACTGGCCCTATCGGTCATGATGGACCAACTGGTGCTACAGGTGCGACTGGTGCTACAGGTGGTAAAGGTCGTGATGGTGCCGATGGTAAAGCAGGTATTAGAGGAGCAGATGGGAATGACGGAATCGGTATTCAACTTCTTGGCTCTAAGAAACAAGCTGAGATTTACGCACTTGCTGGACAAGTTGGTGACATCTATATGGTTACAGATGGATCTACTGCAGGTCATGGTTTCATTTCTGATGGACAAGGCGCAGGAGCAGTTCACTGGAACGATATCGGTATGGTTAGAGGTCCACAAGGACTAAAAGGCGATACTGGAACAAATGGTCCACAAGGAGTTATCGGTAAGACTGGAGCTGCTGGACACAAAGGTTCTGATGGAACTGCAGGAACACAAGGTGTAGCTGGTGCTGTAGGTCCAAAAGGTACTGATGGAACTGGTGTTGTTATCATGGGTACAGACACTAGAGCAAATATTGAAGCCAAGACTGGAACAACTGGAGACATGTGGTTGATTGATAGTACTGGTGCAGATAATGGTCACGGTCTTGTGAGTAATGGTAGTGGTGCTGGATCAGCAAACTGGAAAGATGTTGGAGCTATCAGAGGACCACAAGGACCTCAAGGTGGACAAGGTATTCAAGGTGTCGCTGGTTCTACTGGAGCTACGGGTCATGTTGGAGCAAATGGTACAGATGGACTCAGAGGAGCAACCGGATTATCAGGTGCAAAAGGTCCGAAGGGCGAACAAGGTATTTCTTGGCATTTAGCTGGTAGAGATACTGAAGCAAATATTCATAAGAAAAAAGGTACACCAGGCGACATGTGGATTGTTGTTGGAGGAACTACTGATGGTCATGCATTCGGTTGGGACCCAACTATGAATCCTGTTGGTTGGAGAGATATGGGTCAATTCAAAGGCGATAAAGGTGACAAAGGTGCTACCGGAACTGCTGGTAGTATTGGACACACTGGACCTGCTGGAAAAGCTGGAGCTGTTGGACCAAAGGGTACTGATGGGAAAGCTGGAGTAGCAGGAACTAAGGGAGCAAAAGGTGACGATGGAACTATTGGTCACGTTGGAGCTACTGGTCCTGCTGGTCACGTTGGAGCTAAGGGTGCAACTGGAGCGAAGGGTGATACTGGTAAAGCAGGAACGGGAGTAACCATCAAAGGTTCTGCACCAAAAGCTGACATTATTGCTAAAGTAGGTGCTGCTGGAGATATGTGGCTAATCACTTCATCTGGATCAGATCATGGTCATGGTCTTGTATCAAATGGCAAGGGAGCAGGAGCGGCTAACTGGACTGACGTTGGAGCAATTCAAGGTCCTCAAGGTTCAACTGGAGCTCAAGGACATACTGGAATTCAAGGTCCAAAAGGTGATACTGGTTCTACAGGTCACATTGGGGCAAACGGTATTCAAGGTATTCAAGGTCCAAAAGGTACAGATGGTACAGATGGACATGTAGGTGCAACTGGTGCGGCAGGAACAATCGGTCATACTGGAGCAAAAGGTGACAAGGGTGATATCGGTCATACTGGAGGAGCTGGTGTAGCTGGTCCTAAAGGTGATGCAGGAGCAACTGGTCCTCAAGGTCCTAAAGGTGCAGGTGGACACAAAGGAGATGCAGGTGTTGCAGGTCCAATTGGTCCGATAGGTCACACTGGGCATACTGGTGCGAAAGGTCAAGCAGGTACGGGTGTAACTATTAAAGGTTCTGCTACAAAAGCAATCATCGAAGCCAAAACTGGTGCCGCAGGTGATATGTGGATTATTACCGATGCGGGAACAACTCATGGACACGGATTGGTGTCTGATGGTAAAGGTCACGGTTCAACACATTGGACTGATGTTGGTAGTATCCAAGGACCAGCAGGAACAACTGGAACCAGAGGAGCTACGGGAACTACTGGCGCAAAAGGTTCAACTGGTGCAATCGGTCCAATAGGTCACGATGGTAAGCAGGGTATCGCTGGACCAACAGGACCAAAGGGTGCAATTGGAGCAACTGGTGTTGCTGGAGCTGTAGGTGGCAAAGGTCTAAAAGGAGACAAAGGTGATGACGGAACAGCAGGGAAACCTGGTGCTGTAGGTCACATTGGAACTCCCGGTAAAGCAGGAGCTACTGGTCATCAAGGACCGATAGGTAAAACTGGTCCACAAGGTGCTAAGGGTGATGCAGGTCATATCGGAACCAGTGGTAGTACTGGTCCAAGAGGAGCGCAAGGTTCTCATGGTAAAGACGGAGCTGGTGTTTCAATCAAGGGATCTGCAACTAAAGCAATCATTATTGCTAAAGCTGGTAAAGTTGGAGATATGTGGATTGACACAGCCAACGGTCATGGACTTGTTTCAGACGGAAAAGGTGCTGGTACAGCTCACTGGACTGATGTTGGTTCTATACGTGGTCCACAAGGTCTAAAGGGAGCAACTGGAGTCGCTGGTCCTGCCGGAGCAAAGGGAGCAACTGGTCATGTTGGTGCAGCAGGTCATGCTGGAGTAGCAGGTCCTACTGGTCCAAAAGGTCCTATCGGAACAACTGGTCATGCTGGTGCAACCGGAGGAAAAGGTGATCCGGGTAAAGATGGTGCCAAAGGTGTAACTGGAGCTGCAGGAAAGCCAGGCTTAAAGGGTGACACTGGTTCTAAAGGACATGTTGGAGCTATCGGACCTAAAGGAGATGCAGGAAAACCTGGTACAGCAGGACATGTTGGAGCCAAAGGTTTACAAGGTCTTCAAGGAGTAGCTGGTGTTGCTGGAAAGCAAGGCGTTGCTGGTCCTGCTGGTCCACAAGGACACAAAGGAGTGGATGGCAAGGCTGTTACTATTAAAGGTACAGATACTATTGCTCACATCACTGCAAAGACTGGTAAAGCAGGTGACATGTGGTTGATTTCTGATAAGGGAGCCAAGCATGGTCACGGTCTAGTATCGGATGGTAAAGGTCATGGTGCTGCTCACTGGGCAGATATCGGAGCTATTCAAGGACCACAAGGTGCAACGGGACATACTGGTGCTAAGGGTGCAACGGGTGCTAAGGGTGCAACTGGTCCAAAAGGAGCAGCAGGAAAAGATGCCCCAATCGTATCTCAAGGGTTAAAGGTTTTACCTCTTACTTACGATTCTCATCACAAGATGACATCTCCTGCACCAAAAAAAGGTGAAGTTAGAATTAAGCA
>Ga0256844_10000615_pt1 | contig 13674 bp, 6 predicted proteins | sample MusselsmetaG_FD_189100 | JGI IMG/M metagenome (GOLD analysis project Ga0256844, IMG submission 189100) | Mussel associated microbial communities from hydrothermal vent at the East Pacific Rise, Pacific Ocean - Mussels | ecosystem: Host-associated > Mollusca > Shell > Unclassified ... | reverse complement strand
AAGGATTGTGTTATAATATGCCATGGCTCGGATCTCCTTGTATTAAATGGCTTTTTGGTAGAAATCATTATAACACAAAGAGCTCTCCGAGCCTCTTTTTATTGATAAACTATGAGACAGCACTGATATAGAATACATTTTAATTTCAGCTATCTTGTTTAAACACAAGGAACATGGAAGAGTTTGATCATAAAATTACGGCATTCGGCATTAGAAACCGAATATTGGTTTTTACCCTTATTGTTACCCTCATTCCCTTGTTGGGATTAGGATGGGTCTTTTATACTCAAACCAAAAAGCTCTTACAGGATAAAGTTGAGCTGGAGCTTCAGAATGTAAGCCACCTTGCCCAGCGGGAAGCAGAACTCTGGTTTAAAGAGAGTGCTTTTAACGTGAGGGTCTTCTCCAACTCTTTCGTTATTTCTGAAAACCTGGAGCACTTCATTGCCTCGACCCAAAGCGGCTACAGCCATAATTCTTTAGAAATCACAACAACAGTTGGAATTATCGGTGAATATCTCATGCTGGTTCAATCACAGTTCCAGGAATACCAGCGACTACTGCTCCTGGATAGTACCGGAAAAATTATTTCACAAAGTACCCAAAGTCAAGACAACTTCAAACTGCCCGATGATTGGCAAAAACAAATAACTCAAAGCAAAATGATCATTGGAGAAACTGATAGTGAAAGCCTCTCAAACAAAGCCACCTTTATTATTGCAACACCCGTTTTTTCAGGGAAGCAAAAGCTTATAGGCCTTTTGGCTGCAGAATCCAATATTACCGGTTTAGAGACCTTGATGCAGACTGTTGCTCTCTCAGAATCCATGCAGCTTTCGCTCCTGGGCAAAAATGGATCCATTCACAGCTCCACAATTCTAGGATATCGACCGGGAACACCATCTCACCTTGGTAATAGCAGCCAGGCTAAGCTGTATGACAATCCCATGCAACCAGCCACTTACATCAACAGCCATGGGGACAAGGTTGTCGGGATTTTTTCCCCTCTCCCCCGTCTTTCATGGGGAATTGTGATGGAAAAAAACTATGGTCAAGCATTTGCCGAAGTCCTGAATCTAAAAACTATCACCCTTACAATTATTGCTATACTTTTATCGATCGTTGCCATTGCTGCTTTTCTTCTGTCCTACAGTATCCTTTCACCTTTAAAAATATTGATAAATGGTGCCATACGAGTAGCCAATGGAGACCTCAACGTAAAACTCCCCATAAAACAAAGGGATGAGCTAGGGGTAACTATTTCTGTTTTTAACGATATGGTCATTCGCCTACAGAAAACCCATGAACAACTGGAAAAATTGGCAACAGTAGATTCCCTCACCGGTCTATTTAACCGTAAATATTTGATGGAATCTCTGGCCTTACAGACAAAACGTTTTACCCGGAATCAGACGCCTTTTTCAATCCTGATGGCAGATCTTGATCATTTCAAAAAAGTGAATGATCGCTATGGCCACCTAGCAGGTGATGCTGTTCTTGTAAAAATTGCAGAAGTTTTCAATGATACCCTTCGTTCAATTGATACTGCCGGACGTTATGGAGGGGAAGAATTCTTAATTATACTGGAAAATACCGGGGAGCAGGAAGCCTGGCAGACGGCAGAACGAATCAGACAAGCAGTGGAAAAAAGTTCAGTTGAAATGGATGGGGAAATAATCAAAGTTACTATCAGTATCGGAATCGCCACAAGTACTAATACGATAAAGATGAATAATGGACAGCTTATTCGACTGGCCGACAAGGCGCTTTATGAAGCAAAACAGAATGGTAGAAACCGTGCTGTATTATTTTCTTCCTAAAGTAATCATCAAACCAAAAACGAGAACTCCTCCCTCTAAATTCTTACTGTACAAATTCAAGTAGCTTATAATAAACCCACCCTTTTCGCAGAGTCTCATCTTCAATTTGAATCCAGTTTTTACTATATGTCAGTGCCTTAATTTGTGTACCACTCTCCAGGGTAAAAAGAACCGTATTTTTCACGCCAGGACCTCTACGAACATTACACGACAGCAATACCTTCATTGTGAACGGAACAATAAAAACGATATCTAATCCATTTTTGAAAACGTTCACCCCCTGAAATGTACGAATGGGCTGAATCAGTTGCTGGGCTTTATTTGAAAGGTTGAATGCTTTATCAACAGATTCCCGTTGCAATGCCTCAATACTCATGGCAATCACTCGTTCTGATTCCTGCGCAGCATGCTGCAACCGTTCATTCATTTCTATATCTGCAACGGCTTTAAGCACCGTTTTTACTTCTGCAATATTTGCAACAGTTTCTGCCTTGCTGCTGTGACTGCGTAATTTCGCCTTTGTTCGAACAACTTCACGGTTTTTTTGATGTTGAGCAAGCAAAAATTTTTTTATTTCATCCTGCTTACTAAGCAGCTTTTGCTCTAAACTTTCTACTTTTGTAATTAATTGCCTGTTTTGCTTTTCAAGATGCTGTTCATATTGGTTTGGCTGCTTGTTCTTGAATGTTTTTAGGCACGTACAACTACTAATAACAACAATAAGCAAAAGAAAAAGCAGATGCATTATCATTGATGAACTCAACAAATAACTTTTATTCTTGAATATTTTGATTTCCCCAATCCCCGCTTATCGCTTTATTCTTTCATTTATTCAAGTGACATAGCACACAATCATTGTACAGAGAAAAAGTGCAAAGTCACCATTATTGGAAACAAGATCTTCATCGTCAGTCAATCAGGCAATACCCATATTTCTCTCTTAAAAGTTTATGAAAGACCCTACAGGAAGTCAATAATATTAATACCTCAACCTGCAACACTATGTTAAACAATTTCTGCAACGTAATATTATTGTTTTTCCCACTGCTCCTTTGAACTAAACAATAATAATTATTTACTCTTTCTGCCTACTGTTTGTAGTTTTTAACGTCTACATAATATGTTAGGATATTACGTCTATTTCTTTACTACTTAAAAATATAAATGCTTTTCGCTTAATAATAGCAAAACAGGCTCCTTAATGTATCATCTCCAGAATTTTCACAACTTTATTTTTCTTATTTTTATCATCTGTTCTTCCATATTGGTCTCCCCCTGTGAGCCTGTCTTCGCCAGTTCAGAAATAGTTTCTGTAAAAATCGCTATCTCTGAGTATTCCTCTGGATCATCCACAGATACAAGCAAGAATATTTCAGGTTTCTGGATAGAATTTCTAAATTATATAGGCAAAAAAGAAAAATGGAAAATTGAGTATATACATGACACTCTAGACAATAATCTTACCGCATTGGAAAGTGAGGCAATCGATATAATGCCTGGTGTAACATTCACTGAAGAAAGGAAAAAAATATTCGTTTTTTCTGAAAAACCTGCGCTTATAAACTGGGCATACTTATTTGTAAACATAAGTAATACCAATATAAAATCAGTTGCAGATCTTAAAAACAGCAAAATTGGTGCCCTTAAAGGAAGTCCCGAGCTTGAAAACGAGGAGGGCCTAAAGAAAATTTTACATAAATTTAATATCCCCTGTACATTCGTTGAACTCGACAATTACGCTGAGATCATCCAGGAAATTAAACAAAACAGAGTCGATGGAGGTGTAATCAACAGAAATTTCACTAATAAAAATGCACTTAATCACGGTATAAAACAAACCGCAATACTCTTTAACCCTGTCTCCCTTCAATTTGCTTTTCCGAAGAATTCCAACATCACGCCTGTTCTTGTAAAAACTATCAATCTTCATATGGAACATATGGTAGCCGATAACAATTCATTCTATTACCAGTTGTTAACAAAGTATTTTGACAGGGAGCCTCCTCAGCAAGATACTGCCATCGAATCAGTCTGGATAAAAGCTTCACTCATTAGCAGTACTGCACTTTTACTTTTTTCCATCCTTTTTATTATTGGTTCACGGTTTCAGGGATATAAAAAATCAAGCTCTTTAAAAAACAAAAATGAAGGAATGAAAAGAGATCCTCAATATCAAAATCTCAGGCACGACACCCCTGATATTCAATATCGAACGAACCTGGATGGTAAAGTTGTTTATCTGGCCGGTTCAGTTTTAAAATTAACCGGCTACACCATAGATGAAATACTTGGCAGAAAAGTAACGGATTTTTATTTGAATCCTGAGAAAAGAAAAGCACTAACAATGAATTTGCAACAAAAAGGCTATGTCAACAATTTTGTTGTTCAATTAAAACGAAAAGACAATTCGCTCTGCTGGGCCGCTGTCAATGCACAATTCCATAAGAATGATGCTGGAAACATTCTCGGAATGAATGGCACGCTGAGGGATGTTACAGAACAAAAACAAGCCCTCATTGCTCTGGAACAGAGCGAACAACGCCTGCAATTGGCCCTGGAAGCCGCCAACGTGGGCATTTGGGATTGGAATATTCAAACAAACGAAATCTATTGCAACCCGAGATATTTCACCATGCTTGGCTATGGTCACACAGAACTCCCCCATACCCTTGAAACCTGGAAGAATCTTCTTCACCCTGAAGAAAGAGAATCAGTAAAACAACAAATTCAGAATTGTATTGAAAAAGGCGGTCCTGGCGAATGGAATATGGAAGTACGCGTACGGGCAAAAGATGGTCACTATAAATGGGTTTTAGGACGCGGAAAAATTGTAGAACATTCTTCAGACGGCACTCCCATTCGTGCAGCAGGAACACGCCTTGATATTACAAATCGGAAAGAAGCAGAAAAAAATCTGATAAGAGCCAAAGAAGAATGGGAAAACACTTTTAATGCAATCCCTGATATCGTAACTCTCCAAGATACAGAGATGCGTATTGTTAAGGCCAATAAATCAGCCATCAATTTTCTGGGAAAAGATTTTGATGAAATCGTTGGCCAATACTGCTACAAAGCATTTTTTGATTATGGAGAACCCTGTGAAAACTGTCCTGGAGTTCTTACACTTAGGTGTGCAGACACACATGCTGCTACAATTGAACATAAGGAGTTAAATAAAATTTTCCATGTATCTTCGTCTCCAGTTCTTGACCAACAAAATAATATACAATTTTTTGTTCGCATTGCAAAGGATACTACAGAGTTAAAACATCTTGAAAACCAGCTGCAGCAATCACAAAAGATGGAAGCAATCGGGATGATGGCCGGAGGCGTTGCCCACGATCTTAATAATATCCTTGCTGGCATAATCAGTTATCCAGAGCTTCTTCTCTTGCAACTTCCAGAATCCAGTGAGCTGCGTGCGCCCATTGAAGCAATACAGCAGTCTGGAAACCGTGCTGCAACTGTCGTTGCCGATCTTCTAACTGTTGCCAGGGGTGTAGCCAGCACAAGAGAACCCTATGATATAAACACACTGATTAATGAATATTTATGTTCTCCAGAATATAAAAATCTGCTCTCACACCATCCTGGTGTTGTCTGCTCAAAACAACTTAATGCCCCCCACCCCGTTATTCTCTGCTCTCCCATGCATATCAAAAAAATAATTATGAATTTAATGGCTAATGCAATGGAATCCCTTGATAACAATGCAGGAAATGTTTCTATTTCCACCTCTAATCAACAGGTTGAGCTGAAAAAAGATACAATTAAACAAGGTGACATTTCTAACGAATGTGTACTGCTAACTATTCGGGATAATGGGCCTGGAATTTCTGATGAGGATGTCGATCACATCTTTGAACCTTTTTATTCCAAAAAGGTAATGGGTAAGAGTGGTACCGGGCTTGGCCTTGCAATTGTCTGGAACAGTGTGCAAGATCATAATGGCAGAATTCTTGTTATGAGTAGTGATGAAGGAACACAATTTCAAGTTTCTTTACCGGTAACCACAGAGAAGAATATTCCTCAAATACAAAACGAAAAGAAAGATAACCTGAGAGGAGATGGTGAACACATTCTGATTATTGATGACGAACCACATCTCCGGGATATTGCGACTCTCATCCTAACAAAGCTGGGATATAGGGTTGATACCGTTTCTTCAGGTGAAGCAGCTATTGAATATGCAAAGAATCACCATATTGATTTACTTGTAATCGACATGTTAATGGAACCAGGCATTAATGGCCTGAATACATATAAAGAAATACTCCAGCAACATCCAAATCAAAAAGCGATTATTGCCAGTGGTTATTCTGAAAGCAGTGATGTGAGAGCAGCACTGAAACTTGGCGCTAAAGGTTTTATAAAGAAACCTTACTCAATACATCAAATAAGTCTGGCAGTTAAAGAGGCACTACATCCTCTTCCGTGCTAAGAGCACTTTCATTTTAAAGTGTTTTATGCTTTTCGCCCCCTTCAATATTTTCCAACTAAAATGTGTTCTAAGAAATGAAGTAAATAACATTTAATTGGGCTATTGGCTCATTCGAAAAGGATGAAATATCTGGATAGCAAAGCCATTATCAGCTGGTGCTCACCCCCCAAAATAACTGTTCATAAAATCTCAAGCTCACAATCGTTATCGATATCGAAAAAGAACCGTGTCCTTTTTGGGGGCCAGATTTTCGAAGCCGTTAAACTCTGCCCAGAGTTTAACTTACTTTCCAGTTCGCTGAACCTACTGTTTTTACTTCCGTTGGCAAGTATTAGAGTTTTACGATAATTACCAGGTATTTGTTGAAGGAATATTCAAACTGACTTCATTGAACGAAATTACTGTCCATCTTTTATTTTCCCATCAAGGAGAAACCAGATTTTTTAACAGGGTTCCAGCTTGTTTATTACCTCTTTTGCCGACACACTACGCCTTCTTCTTTTTCTATCATTACTTAATTGTAATGATTTTGAAAGGTTTCTGTAATCTTTCGGTATTATTCTAGGCCAATATATTCTTAACAGTTGATCAAAGTCAGCCTGACCTGTTGGGATCGGACTGTCTTTCTTTTATTCAAACAGGAGGAAATCAAGTGATTCGAATTAGCAATCTGAGCCGCCATTATGGTGATTTTAAGGCCGTTGATGATGTCTCGTTCGAGATTCAACAGGGGGAAGTGGTTGGGCTTCTGGGACATAATGGAGCCGGAAAAACCACTATTATGAAGATGATCACAGGTTTTTTAGAGCCGACATCCGGTATTGTAGAAGTTGACGGTCTATTTATCGGATCGGATACACAGAAGATTCAGGCGCGAATTGGCTATCTTCCCGAAAATTGTCCTGCGTGGCCGGAAATGACGGTCATTGACTACCTTGAGTATCAGGCCAGTCTTCATGGCATTCCTGAAAATCGTCAACGGGAGGCTGTAGCCCGAGCTATACGCCGTACATCTCTACATGAAAAGGCGATTCCAACGATCCATACCCTTTCACGCGGGTATCGACAGAGGGTTGGTGTGGCCCAGGCCATCCTCCATGATCCAGATATAATAATTCTCGATGAACCGACCAACGGTCTTGATCCCACCCAAATTTCACAGATGCGGGAACTGATTCGAGAGCTCGCTCAAAATGCCACCGTTATCATTTCAACCCATATTCTCCAGGAAGTCCAAGCAGTTTGCGATCGGGTATTAATCATGCGAAATGGCAAAATGGTGATGAACTCAAGACTTGCAGACTTACAGTCAAAACAACAACTACTGGTTTCAATCAATAACGGAGATGCCGCGTCTTACCTGAATACTATTGATGGAGTGAGTGATGTCTTCAGTTGTTCGAGAAACAGGAGTGATGACATTTATACCTTTACCCTGGATGCGTCTACAGATATTGCCCCGAATATTGCTAAGGCCGTCTTAAAAGCTGGAGATAAACTCTACACTCTGCAACCTGAGATTCGAAATATTGAAACATTGTTTGCCGAAGTAAATACGACTGCAGCAACTGAAGGGGAGGTGGATCATGCGTAGCATTATGATTGTTTTCAGAAAAGAATTTAACAGCTTTTTTGCTTCCCCGGCTGCCTGGTTATTTCTTGGCATGTTTTTACTTGTGGATCTCTTTATTTTCTTTTGGGCAGAAGCATTTTTCGCACGAAACATTGCCGACATGAAGCCCTTGTTCCAATGGATGCCAGTGCTGCTCATATTTCTAGTGGCCGCCCTCACCATGCGCAGCTGGGCCGAAGAACGGCGCAGTGGCACTCTGGAAAGTCTACTCACCTGTCCGGTGGGTCCCTTCAAACTAATAATGGGAAAATTTCTGGCCAGCCTGGCTCTGGTCGCTCTTGCGTTATTGCTTACTATTCCATTGCCTGTAACGGTGTCTATCATCGGCCCACTGGATTGGGGGCCTGTTTTAGGAGGATATGTTGCCAGTCTGTTTTTGGCAGCCGCGTATATTTCCATAGGGCTTTATATGAGTGGCCGCAGTGATAATCCCATTGTATCTCTAATTCTTACTGTTGCAGTGTCCGGCGTTTTTTATCTACTGGGTTCGTCAACACTGACCACTCTTTTTGGCAACCAATTAGGCGCTTTTATGGAACTTCTGGGCAGTGGTTCACGTTTTGACTCCATTACCCGCGGCGTTTTTGATGTGCGGGATATTTACTACTATCTCTCCATTGTGGGTGTTTTTCTGAGCCTAAATCTTTTTTCTCTGGAACGCTTTCGCTGGGCCGGCAACGTCTCTCGACCAAGGCACAAACAATGGCGCTGGTTAACCGGCCTTGCCATTGCAAACTTTATGCTGGCCAACATATGGCTGAATCCACTGGGGTCGGCTCGCATGGATTTGACACAGGGGCATATCTATTCCCTGTCTGCAGCCACAAAACAGTATATGCAACAGCTCCAGGAACCTCTTCTTATCCGGGGCTATTTTTCCGCAAAAACGCATCCACTTCTGGAACCACTGGTGCCGCAAATCAAAGATCTTCTCAAGGAATACCAGGTCGCAGGAGGAGATAAGGTACGAGTGGAATTTTTCGATCCCCATACGGATCAGGCAATTGAAGAGGAGGCTGCAGAGAAATACGGCATACGACCTGTTCCTTTCCGTATGGCCAGCCGTTACCAGGCGGGTGTGGTGAATTCCTACTTCAATCTTGTCGTGGCCTATGGTGACCAGTACGAAACATTGTCTTTCCAGGATCTTATTGAGGTCAAAGGACAAGGCAGTGGAAAACCTGAGGTATTACTCAAGAATCCGGAATATGCTATTACAAGCGCCCTACGGAAGGTGACTAATGCCTACCAGGCAGGAGGTAATGTTTTTGCCGACCTGAGAAAGCCGCTTACCTTTTCCAGCTATATTTCTGCCGACAACACCCTACCTGAAGTCCTGGTAAACCTGCGCCATGAGTTGAAGAATATCATAGATGAGATGCAGCAGACGGCAGGTGATAACCTGAAAGTTGAGTTTGTTGATCCCAACGGAGATGGTGGAAAACTTGCCAAACAATTGCAAAAGGAATACGGCTTTGGCCCGCAGGTTGCCTCTCTTTTTGACCCAAAGCCATTCTGGTTTTATATGGTACTGAAAGGTGAAGGAGAGACCATTCTGGTGCCACTGCCTGCAGAACTAGATGGTGCAAAACTCAAGGAATCCATAAAAGCCGCTGTACAGCGTATGGCTCCTGGTTACCTGAAAACCGTGGCAATTGTCACTCCTCCGCCCCCTGCAATGAATCCTTATATGGCACAGATGGGAATGAGGCCCCAGACAGGGAAGCAGTATAACGAACTACGGCAGATGCTGAGCGAAAATGTACGTCTCATAGATACTGATCTGACTGATGGAAAGGTTCCGGTGGATGCAGACCTCTTGTTGATGCTTTCTCCCGATAATCTGAATAAAAAACAGCTATTTGCTGTGGATCAGTTTCTTATGCAGGGCGGCTCTGTCGTGGTGGCCACTTCTCCATTTGATGTTGAAATCTCAAACAGCCTCAAAGCAACAAGACACAAATCAGGACTGGAAGAGTGGCTTGACTTTCATGGTTTAAGCATGGCTGAATCAATGGTACTGGATCCCCGGAACGCTTCTCTGCCTGTTCCGGTACGTCGAAACATTGGTCCCATCTCGGTGAATGAAATTCAGATGATGCCCTATCCCCATTTTCCAGATATTCGCAAGAGTGGCCTAAACGGGGATAACCCCATGACAGCGGCATTGGGACAATTGACGCTGAACTGGGCATCTCCTCTTACCGTCGACCCTGAAAAAAACAAAAATCGGGAAATCGTGGAGCTATTGCATTCATCTCAAAAGAGTTGGACATCGGACACGTTGAATATTCTTCCAGATTATAAACGCTTTCCAAACTCTGGTTTCAAAACAGAAGGCGATCAAGGTTCTCAGTTGCTTGGTGTTGCGGTAAAAGGTTCTTTCACTTCCTGGTTTAATGATAAAAAAACACCACTGCTTGCCAAAGAGGAACCGAAAAAGAATGATGATAAAAAAGAACTGGCTGATACCGAAAAAGAGGGAAAGACAGTGGTCAGTTCCATTATTGAACATTCTTCCGATTCGGCACGCATCATTCTCATTGCCAGCAATACATTTGCCTGTGACAGTGTAATCAATCTTGCTTCGCAGGGGCAGCAAAGCCTGTACACCAGCCCCCTGGAATTTATACAAAATGGAATTGACTGGTCTCTTGATGATCAGGGGCTGCTGAGCATTCGCAGCCGTGCGCAATTTGCCAGGACACTGCTTCCCATGGAACAGAACACACGTCTGTTCTGGGAGTATCTTAATTACGGATTGGCTCTTCTCGGGTTAGCCCTTGTCTGGTTGTGGCGTAGAATGTTACTGAGGCGAAAACAATTCCATTACGAACAGATTCTTGCGGAGGTGTAGGCAATGAAAAAGATTATAGGCATATTTTCCATACTTGCCATTATACAAATTGTCATGATCGTGATGACGTGGACGACTGGTTCGGAGTTAAAGACGTATACGAAGGGAAGCAGTCTGCTGAGTTTTGAAGTCGCAAAGGTTGATTCTCTCACAGTTAAGGATAAAGAGAATGAAGTGCAGCTGAACAAACAGGATGGCAAATGGGCGCTGGCAGACGGATTTCCTGCTGCCAAAACAAAAGTGAATGTCCTCCTTGAAAAACTCTCAGGATTGAAATGCGGCCTGCCTGTAGCAACCAGTGCCCAGGCCTTGAGTCGCTTTAATGTAGCCGAGAATAGTTTTACTCGTTACCTGCGGCTACAAAGCCATGGAAAAACAGTGGCTGAACTCTACCTGGGAACAGGTGCCGGTGCCAGGCAATCGCATGTCCGAAACGGAGAACAGAATGTGGTGTTTACAGCATCTCTTGGGAGTTATGATCTTCCGGTGAAGCCGGAGCCATGGCAGGACAAAGGAATCTTACAGTTCGACAGGAAAGATGTAAGCTCCCTGGTACTGAATGAGGTAAAACTGTTGCGAAAACCGGCAGTAGACAGAAAGAAACAAATGTCTCCACTCTGGCAGGGAGAATCTCTCCCCCAGGATACACAGATCAATCAGCAGGTGGTCAATGAGATCCTAACAAAATTTGCTACGCTTCGGTTTACAAAAATCCTTGGAAATAGTGCGCAGCCAGAATATGGACTTTCCGAACCGCTACTCACAGCAAAATTTACTCTCAGCGATGGCAACAGGAGTTATAAATTAGGAAAAATAAAAGATTCTGAAAACTTTTGTCTCAACGTTTCCAACAGAGATGAATTCTTTCAATTGCCCTCAACTTTTGCCAAAGGGCTTCTGGAACAGATAAAAAAAGTAATCAGGATACCAGCTGACAATCAGCCTGTTACTAGAAATACTGCCGAAACAAAAAAGTAATCTTTACCGGATGGGCTTCGACGGATGCGGTTGTTTCACACTACCGTGTTGGTCGAAGTCTTCTCCTTTCTGGAAGTATAAGGATACTCCCATACTACCCAGAATCAACTGTTGATCTCACACCACACGAGTTGTAGTGCATATAAACCTCTTTCAAAATATCATACGAGACACAGCAGTATTAAGCATACTCTGAATACTATCGGTTCCGCCGACAAAGACCTTTGAACTGGTTGGAATATACAGGAACATGTGTCTTTTGCCGCAAAAGAATATAGTTTTGACAATGAAGCAACAGTCATTCGGGAAAAAGATTATCAGGTCATAGAAATAAACTGAAGCTCCGGTTCTATATCTCTGACTCGATTTTCCCAAAGAGGACATTGCTTTCGGATACATTCTTTGTTTCTCAGATATTGAGAACAACGAAGTAATCCTTTTGCCACCAAGGGAACAGAAAGCATCTCTTCAGAGAGTCTTGCTGTTTCAACAAGAGCCAGCCAAGTCTCCCTCTGGCAACAGCGCCCACCCCGATACTTTGAAATAACGGAAAGTATTTTTGCACTGAAAGCCTGCGCTGTCTGTCGTGGTGATGGTGTAAGGGGGGTAGCGGCCAGAATTGTTGAGACTGCAATTCCAGCCCCAATTGCGGCACCGCAAACACCCCAGAAACCACAAACTCCACCCGGAATATCAGCACCCCGATTAATCCCTGTGAGAATGGTCTCCTCTTTGATATTGCCCCCGCTGTTTTTGTAACAGGCAAGGATAATAGCCGGGATCATGGCATGATGTTCCGGGCCATGCATTGGAATGGCAGGATGACTACGGATTACTTCAAGTAAAGTGATGAGATCCTGCTCTTTTGTTCCACTACAGATGGTTTTAATTACTTCAAGCCCATTTTGTTTGTGACAGCTGTCGCAAACAAAATGATCCTGTTCACAACAAGCATTTGAGGGAAACATTTGTCCGCAATAGCTACAGGCCATTTTCCGGGTATCGGTGAAATAGTAAAGTGCAGTTCCGCAAACCATACAGCCTTCAGCTTTTCTTTCTGTTATCTGGGTATCCTTCGGGATCTCACAGCATTCCGAATCACTGCTGTCACAGCAATCAGCTGTGGTTCCGATAATTTCAGTCTGAGGGGCACAACAGACGTTTTCCATAACAATATTTGTCACTACTCCACTCTCATTCACCACAAAGACAGAATCATCTAATAAAGACAGTTCCCGGGCTGGAATTGAAGTTCGTCGCCCTTTAGCCAGAAAGATACCTGATTCTGTATAAACTGCCCCATGGGGCCCCCTGTAAATCACATCCACAGAGGATTTTTCGGTTACTGTAACAGGACGAATTGCTTCATAGGTAAGAGAAAAAAAATCCATCTTCTCCACCTGACGGTACGGAAAGCGCTTAATAAACCGAATACTGCTAAAACCAGCCGCCTCCATCATGACAACCAATTCTTCCTGCTGCATAGCACCGCCCAGGCACTCACCACGATAGCGAACATTATTCTTTAATGTTGCAGGGATGGCTGTGTCTGTGACAATATCTGAAACCACCAGCCTTCCACCCGGCTTCAGGATGCGATAGATTTCCTGATAGGTCATTCGTTTATCTGGGCTCAGATTAATTACACAGTTGGAGATCACCACGTCTGCAACTGTGTCATCAAGCGGAATCTGTTCAAGAAAACCCTTTCTAAATGCAACATTTTTATAACCAAGGCGTTCTGCCACTTCATCCTGGGATTCTGCCGCCAGGCGAAGCATCTCATCGGTCATATCTATGCCGTATACTTTGCCGGTTTTTCCTACAGAGGCGGATGCCATAAAACATTCAATACCGGACCCGGAGCCAAGATCTACCAGCGTTTCTCCTTTCTGCGGTGCACCATCTGTCACAGGGCTGCCGCAGCCATAGGAGTGTTTTTTGG
>Ga0256844_10000614_pt1 | contig 13677 bp, 10 predicted proteins | sample MusselsmetaG_FD_189100 | JGI IMG/M metagenome (GOLD analysis project Ga0256844, IMG submission 189100) | Mussel associated microbial communities from hydrothermal vent at the East Pacific Rise, Pacific Ocean - Mussels | ecosystem: Host-associated > Mollusca > Shell > Unclassified ... | reverse complement strand
AAATTGAGTCTTTTGCCAAAGCAAACTCCCCAGTTTTTTATTCTTCAAAACTGCGAACTTGCACAACCCAAAATCAATAATTGACTTTTAACCATCAGTACATGACAAAAAATCAAGAAATAATGATATTTAGAATTAAAGACCTCTTATGTTTGGACTAAAGTCCACTGAATCTGGCGATTTCATTAGACGGGGCATTAATGCCCCGTCTAATGATTATATCTAAAGCTGGGCTTTAGCCCAAATATAAATTTTTTGTCATGTACTTAGCTTTTAACCATCAAAATATAAAAAACGATTCTTTACTTTCTTGAATAAAAAAATAGGTCATTTGCCAAAGCAAACTCCCCAGTTTTTTATTCTTCAAAACCGCAAACTTGCACAAGCTCAAATCAATAATTGACTTTTTATAAACGCTAAAAATAGAACTAATGAAACTCTTTTTAATTTTTATCTCGATCATGTTATTCAGCATGAGTTTACACGCTCAAAAGATATATTCCGTTCAGTACGAGAGTCAAGCCGATATCAAAGTCTTTGTAGTGAAGTATGAGAGTCAGGCCGATATAACAGTATATAAGGTAAAATACGAGAGCCAGGCAAGAGGAAACAAAGGTCTTTGGTTTTTCGTAAAATACGAAAGTCAGGCAGATAAGAAGATTTACTTTGTTGATTATGAATCGCAGGCAGACCTGAAAATCTATTTTGTAGAATATGAAAGCCAAGCGGGTTGGAGAACTAAATCTTTAATGCAGATGCTCTACTGAAAAACGGACTCCAGTACTTCCTGAGAACTAATCCGCGACATGCCTGGTAAATGCAACTGAAAGTAACGAATTAGACTATTGAGCAATTTGCGCCGCTGTGCGCTGGAAATTACCAATAAATTGCGCTCCATATAGGATAGCTTCATCAATGCTTTAAGTTTTGCACTTAAGTCTAAGTCCATAAACTGATCGGAGAAGGGTTCGGCCTCAAACACACCCGATTCCATATTAAAATAATCTTTTCCCGAAGCGATAGTTTCACTTGGGTAAAATCCCAAATGCTTACTTAATTGAAGTAAAAATATCAAATGAAAATTAGCTAAGTCAGACTCCATCGAATCGAGGAAAGAAATACTAAGTTGCAGAAATTCAAAAAGAGATTGATCCTGTTGTTCTTCTTCCAGCGATTTATGTAAAACCTCCGCCAAAAAAAGAGCCACGGTACTCTTTCGCACATCAGTATGCAGCGCATCGGTACGTTGTGCGAGACTAATTTCTTTTATATTTTGCAGATTGGATTTCACCTTATAGTTAATATCCAAATCAACCAAAGTAAAAGCTTGGAAAAAAGATGCTGAAATACGAGCTTTACGTTTTCGAACACCACGTACCATAAAGGAAAGCATGCCAAATTCTTCAGTATAAATTTTGGTAATAATGCTACTTTCAGCATATTTTATACTACTTAATACTATCCCTTGGGTTTTCGCTAACATAAATCAAAAATACAATAAAAAGGTCAAGTCCGCTTTGGGAAAGTATTCTTTAAAAGCCTCATTTAATGGATGAATAATATCTTGGCAACTTTGGTTTGTTCACCATCCTCATTGGAGGAAAAAACAAAATATACACCAGACATCACGCGCTCGCCACTATAGTTTTTGCCATTCCAAACCGCCTGACCACCAAAAGCCTTTCCTTCATAAACCACATTTCCATAGGCATCAGCAATACGAATTTCCGCATTTTGAAATAGTCCATTTATTGCAATAGGTCCATTATAATCTGGGCGCACAGGATTAGGGAATACCTGCACCGTATCTTGTTGATAATCTAGCCCTTCAGTTGCTTCACTACGGAACGAAACGATACCGTTTTCTGTTCCAAAAAATACTTCACCCGTGTGTCCATCAATGGCAATACTAAAAATGTTATCTGACAATAATGGACTGTTTTCTTGGGTAAAATGATGAATTTGCTTATCCCCATCTTCCGACATTAAAAAAACGCCTGCCTTTCTTGTGCCAAACCACTTTCGATTAGCACCATCAATAGCTATGGCCGTAACCACTTCCGATTGTAAAAGGTATTGCGAAATGCCTTCTTGTTCAACATATATTTGTTGTGAGTCGAAGTTAGAATTACTAAAAACTAAACCTGGAGAATAAAAAACAGCAATACCTTTTCCTGTGCCTACCCATACTTCGCCATCGTGGTCCACAGCCAAACTATGCACATCAGAAGAGGGTAGTTTTCCGTTTCCTACAGCTTGAGAAAGGCGTTTCTTTTCATCATCAAATACGTTGTCAATCGTTTGATTATCATTATATACTATAATACCATGCCCACGAGGCATGATGATCCATTTTTGCCCATTGTGGTCAATCACTAAATCACCAATAATATCGCTACTTACTAATGGAGAAAGGCTAAAGGTATGCCATTTTCCATGTTGATCGCGCATATGCAAACCATTAGGATTGGCAGTATTGGTAATCCATAAATTATCTCCCTTATCGTATGCAAGCCCCGCAATACCAATAAAACCTTTATAATTTACTGCATCGAGTAAAGGACTATTATGCTTTCCGTAAACCGTTGCTACAGCACCGTTTTTCATACGTATTAAACCCTTACCCCAAGATCCAATAAACACTTCATGTACATTTCTAGGGTTTACAACTACCTTCATTACATCTTGAATTGAATCAAGAGCAGCCGTATTATATTTATTATAACTGGTCCAATTTTCATTATAAAAATCATAATACCCTCGTTTCAAATAGCGATTTCCCCAGTTTGATTCTATTCCACCTGATGCCACCCATAAATGATTCTGACTTGCTGTAATGGAGTGTGCATACTCGAAAGGAGGTCCGGTAACTTTTATCAATTCATGCCCCCATTGTTTCCATGAATAAACTAAACCATGGGTATTATCTGCAATCCAAATTTTATTATTTTTATCAAAAACAACATCGTTTGGCTCAGGAGTAGAAGTCACACCATCAATATTATAGGTATAATCTTTAAATGATTCAGTCATATTATCCCAATAGTATTTATAGGAATAGGCGCTTACAATCAGCAGGGTGTCATTATAGGTTTTTATCTGATAATTGGGTCCTGAAGGCGAATCAAAGAAAACGCTCCACTGGTTTTGATATTTCTCGAAAACGGTATCTGTGCTATAAATAGGATTAGACATATTGATATACATATGCCCTTTACGAATAGCTAAGGCATTATATTTGGCATTAGGGTATTTCATGCTTAAATCCTTACTCCAAACAGCAAAATCAGACAAGAAAGGATCGTCAATTTTTGCTGAATATAAGCCTTGATTAGTGGCTGCATAAAATAAGGTATCATCATAAGTCAAATCATTTACCACTAACGGATTGCCATTAGGACCAATAAAATAGCTATCTTTAATTTCGTGTCGAGCAGGATCTAAAACAACAATTCCAAAATCGCAACTCAAATAACACAATTTATTTCGGAAAGTAATACGATTAATCCGTTTACTCCCCACCATATTTTTCCGTTTCAAATCCGAAATATTAAATATTTGGTCGTTCTTCATTAAATCGATATTCCCATTGGCATAAGCAATAATGAGATAACCTCCTTCAGGGTCGAAGTTTAGTGTGCTGATATTCACATCTGACAATCCTGTAACACGATTAAGGCGGGTTACACTATAGTCATTAACATCGTAATACATGGCTCCATAGGGTGTTGCGCAATAAATACGCCCCTGATCGCCTTCAGCAACAGCAATAGTTTTGGCATAAGGAAGATGGTCGCGCCACTGGCCAATTCCTACCTGGGCGATGCTTGTATAGCTAAAAAACAGTAAGCCTAAAAGTATAATTCGATTTATCATTATTGCAATATTATGAAAACACGGTATAGTAACTGCAAATATCTTAAAATATTATAGATTATTTGTGAGCGAATTGGAGCATAGTGAAAAATTGATATTCTGTTTTTCCTGTTAATTACAGTTTAAAAACAAAAAAGGCTATTTGTCTTATGACAAACAGCCTTTTCGATTCTATTTTTTACGTGCGATTAGTTCGCTGGAGTTTCCTCTAAAGCAACTACAGAAACATAAGAGCGATTATCTCTTTTCTTTCTGAATTCAACAACGCCATCAACCAATGAATAAAGAGTATGATCTTTTCCCATTCCTACGTTAGTAGCTGGATGATGAGTGGTACCACGCTGACGTACAATAATACTACCTGCACGAACTGCTTGACCTCCGTAAATCTTAACACCTAAGCGTTTACTTTCCGATTCACGACCGTTTCTTGAACTACCTGCACCTTTTTTATGAGCCATAATTAAATAATTTTAATGGTTTCTAATTTGGTTAATTAAGCTGTAATGCTTTCAATACTGATCTTAGTCAAATACTGACGGTGACCATTTTTTGTTTTGTAACCCTTACGGCGTTTTTTCTTGAAAACGATTACTTTATCACCTTTTAGGTGAGATAGGATTTTTGCGGAAACTTTTGCACCCTCAACAAGGGGTGTTCCAACCTTGATTTTTTTTCCGTCCTCAATTAAGAGCACTTTGTCAAAATCAAGACTTGCACCTTCTTCGCCTTCTAAACGGTGAACAAAGATCTTTTGATCTTTTTCTACCTTAAACTGTTGACCAGCGATTTCTACGATTGCGTACATCTCTAATTATTTATGTTCTATTTATAAAAAATTCTTTCGGGCTGCAAAAGTAGTACTTTATTTCTAATTGCCAACATTTTATTAACAATAAAATAGGGCAACGTCAGGCTCTTTATTATTCTGATATACTAACCACTTCTTTGATTAAAAAATCATAAGAAATATTTAGCCTTTTCTTTACTTTTCTAACTTAATATTCGCAAGTTAATACTTTGGTCACGAATCAGTTGAAAGCCTAGCATCCTGCGCGAATAAGCTTTATTCATTGTGAATTTATTAATATAAAAATACGCAAATCAATGCAAAACCTAAAACCACACACTGTTATTTATAAGATAATTTCTAGCTAAAAAACTCTTTTTTTTACCAAAAAAAGCTTCTTCAGGTTCGGATAGTTTTGTGTTGTTATGAAGCGAACTGCATAGGGTAAGTAGTGAAAAACTTAACCTAAAGTATATTAGCTTATTAAGAATAGTAATAAATTAAGAATAATTGAATATTTATAGCTCCAAAACTTGCATTAAGATATTCAGTTGTTGTACATTGCAGGGGCTGTTAACGCAAATAAAAAAAAGGAAATGAGTTTTGAAGTTTTTACATGAAAATATAATTAATACGTAACTTAATAAAACCAATATTACTATGAGAAAAATAATTACTATTCTACTGCTTACTGCTACACTATTTGTATGCAATAATGTATTGGCGCAAACGCCTAATGGAATCAATTATCAAGCGGTATTGCGCAATACCAACAATCAAATTATTACCAATCAAAATGTAGGACTAAGGTTGTCGGTTTTGCAAACTTCATCAACAGGCACTGTGGCATATTCCGAAACTTTTAATACAACAACGAACGATTATGGAGTTGTAAATTTAGTTTTAGGCCAAGGAACCGTTCTTTCAGGATCGTTCTCAAATATCGATTGGGGAATTGCTAGTTATTTTGTAAAAGTGGATGTTGATTTTACGGGTGGTGTAAACTATCAGTTTATGGGCACAAGTCAGTTACAAAGCGTACCCTATGCATTGTATGCTGAACGAGTTAGTAGCTATGACGAAGTAGATGGCGATACCACAAATGAGTTGCAAATGTTAAACCTTTCCAATGACACCTTATATCTTTCGGATGGAAATTGGGTTTATCTAGGAGGCTCAGGAAGTATCTGGACTCAGCAGGGAAATAGTGTTTTTGTTTTAAACGACAAAGTAGGAGTAGGAACAAATAATCCTACATCTGCAATGCATATTGTTGATACTTCAAGTGCAAGTGGGTATGCAGGCCAGCTCAAATTAGAAGGAGGAAACCAAGCATCGATATCATTTGTAAATGATAGTGTTGCTGCTGGAAATTCTAAAATAGTAGTTAATGCCGCTTATAATCAAATGCAGTTTAGACATAATGGAGGCACAAAGATGACTATCCATAAAAATGGAAGTGTTAGTATTGGCACCTATGAACATGATGCAAAATTGAAAGTAAAGCAAATGAATAGTAGTGATACGACCATTGGAATATATACCATTGCTGATGGAGGAATAGCTTTAAAAGGCAAGACTTATGCAACGACTAATAATGATTGGAATAATATAGGATTATATAGTGAGCTCAATACCCTTTCTAATTCATCAGGACGTGCAATTTTTGGTAATTCTTATGGAATAGGAAATCACGCTTATGCTGTTTCAGGAGAATCTCATTTAGCTACTGGTCAGAATACCGGTGTGCGTGGAGTAGCCTTATCAAATTCGAATAATAATTCATGGCAATTTGGAGGAAATTTTGAAGCGCGTGGCGAATATGATACTACACAAGGTGTGGGTTCAGGAAGTCACTATGGAGTAAGAGCTGAGGCAAAAGGTGGAGGATTCAATTGTGGCGTAAGAGGCTTTGGACTTTCTCATAATAATACAAACAACCAAAATCTTGGAGGATACTTCTCTGCAAGAGCCAATTGGGATAATTTTAATGGCGCAGGACAAGGAAATCATTACGGACTTAAGGCTGAGGCTTTTGGTGCTGGCTCAAATAATTACGGTATTGAGGCAAAGGCACAGGGTAGCAATGTTAATTCAAATAATCATGGTGGTGATTTCTACGGCTTTTGTGATGTACAGAATAACGGATATAATAATGGAATTTATGCAGTAGCAGATAGTTCTACCTACATGAATACAGGTGTATATGGAAAGGCTTCAAGTAATGTGGGTAAATATAACTTTGGAGGTAAATTTGAATCTAGAGGTACTGGAAATGGAAGTAGTGGAAGAAATGTTGGAGTAGAAGCCTGGTCGGAAAACAATGTAAAAAGTAATTATGGTCTAATCGGTTCCGCAAAATTCGATAGTCAGAATAATCCTGGAGTTAATCCCGGAATCAATGGTGTTTATGGTCAAGGCGGTGGCTCTGGAGGTGCAAATTTCGGAGTACATGGTACTGCATGGGTCGCAGGTAATGGAAGTGGTAGTGCCTCTGGAGTATATGGTACTGTCGGGAATATTGTATTTACAAGTCAAATGTGTCAAGGAGTTGATGGTACTACTTGGTCTCATAGTAAACAAAATGTAGGTGTTGGTGGTTGGGCTAATAGTGCCGTTTCTGGCGATAGCCTAAATTATGGTGTTTACGGAAATGCTATTAATGCAGATACTAATTATGGTGTTTTTGCAAGTGCAACTGGTTACGATGGCACAGAAACCGTAAACTATGGAATATTTGCCCAAGCAGCAAATGGCTCTACAGCAAACTATGCAGGTTTCTTCGAAGGAGATGTTACTATTACCGGTAATTTGAATGTTAGTGGAAGTATCTCAAAGGCAAGTGGAACATTCAAAATTGACCACCCTTTAGATCCTGAGAATAAATATTTGGTGCATAGTTTTGTGGAAAGTCCTGAAATGATAAATGTATATTCAGGAAATATCACTACCGATGCTAATGGAATGGCTACCGTAGTTTTACCTTCCTATTTTGAGGCAGCAAATAAAGATTTTCGCTATCAATTGACAGCCATTGGGCAGTTTGCGCAGGCTATTATTAAGGACGAGATTAGTGCAAATACATTTGTTATTCAAACAGATAAGCCCAATGTAAAAATAAGTTGGCAAGTTACAGCGGTTCGAAATGATGCCTATGCTAAGAAACATCGAATTGAACCTGAGCAAAGTAAATCAGCAAGTGAGCAAGGAAAATATTTGCATCCAGAACTTTATGATAAGACGGATGCCGATAACGTATATCCAAAACATAGCAATGCAGCTGCAAAGGAAATGGTGAAGAAAAAGCTAGAGCAAAATACGAAACCTATCGAGGAATTGAAATCTGCTCCAAATCCTGCACCTGTGAAAGAAAAAAATCAGCAGTCATCAACCCAAAAAGTGAACTAATATGAAAAATATATTATTAATATGGTTGGCGCTGTTGATGACGATTCCTGCCTTTAGTCAGCAGGTGATTTCGTCTAGTGGCACCTATTTTACGAATGCTCAAGGGAGCATTGACTATACTCTTGGTGAGGCCTTGATATTTACTTATCAAAACCCTAACAATAGTGCGATCTATCAAGGTTTTCAAAAAGGAAATCAGATTAACATAAGTGTATTTGCATCTGATGATACTATTTGTGATGGTGAACAAATAAACCTTTCTGCGGGCGCTATGGGTGGAAATTTGACCTATTCGTTTAATTGGTCTTCCTTACAAGGAGGCGCAATTGGTACGGGAAATACAATTCAAATTAGCCCTTCGCAATCCGATTGGTATTTTGTGGAAGTTTCAGATGGAGGAATGAGCCCCAATGCTAAGGATTCAATATTTATAAAGGTAAATCCTTCTTCATTTAGTATTGCATTTACTGCAACACCGGTGTCTTTTTCATCACCTCCATTTAATGTGAATATTCAAAATCAAACAAGCAATGCATCACATTATCGATGGGATTGGAACTTTGGAAATGGAACGATGTCAAATGCAGTAAGCCCCTCATTAACCTATGGTTATAATGGTGTTTATTCTATTGTTGCCAAGGCTACAGATACCATTACTCATTGTTTTGATACACTTAGTAAGATTGATTATATAAGCTGTAGTGGTGGTGGTGCAAATCCATGTAATCTAGTTGCAGAGATTAGCCCTGCTGGGCAAGCAGTAATATGTCAAAATGATAGTATTAAACTACATGCAACAAGTAACCCTGATGCTAATTATAATTGGATTAGAAATGGTGTAATCATTTCAGGGGCAAACGATTCTACCTACTATGCTAATCTGCCAGGAATATATCAAGTGATGTTAACAGATACTGTTTGTAGTAAGATATCGCCTTTTTTCTCACTGATAAACTATCCCTCTCAAATTCCAATTATTACATCAATAGGGAGCATTACGCCTTGTACTAATGATAGTATGGAATTGCTTACTTCTTCACAGTTTACGTCATTCCTATGGAATACGGGTGATACGAATTCAAGTATTTTTGTCAAACAATCAGGACAATATACGGTAACCACTATTGATGCAAATGCTTGTGTAAATACTTCACAAGCTTTTACAGTAAATTCGAGTTTAATTGCCATCCCCGATATATGTATTGTCGGTGTGGATAGTGCCACTAATACAAATCAAATAATATGGCAGCGCACGAATAATCCTTTAATTACAGAATATCGTATTTATAAGGAAACAACTGTAGCAAATCAGTATCAGTTATTGGTTACTAAGAATATAAGTGAGTCGAGTATCTATATTGATGCGAATTCGAATCCAAGACAACAGGCTTATCGATACAAAATATCAGCGGTGGACACTTGTGGAAATGAAACTCCATTAAGCGCTTTTCATAAGACCAATCATTTAACGATAAATATGGGAATCAGCAATGCATGGAATCTCATTTGGGATGGTTATGAAGGATTTAGCTTCGGGTCTTATCGAATATACCGTGGAACCGATAGCACGCAGATGACACTGCTCACTCAAATTCAAAGTACATTACATTCTTATACAGATATTAACCCTCCTGTAGGCAATGTCTATTATCAAATTGAGGTTATTTCACCAAATAGTTGCTATCCCGATTCTGTTATGGCAAAGGCAAGCACTAGCTATAATTCTTCGAAATCGAATATGGTAAATACATCGAGTGTTGATGGAATAGAAGATGGAAATTTATCTACAATGAACTTTAAGATTTATCCAAACCCAAATAAGGGTCTGTTTACAATTGAATCATTTTCTTTAAATGAACAAAATGTGGAGCTTCATATTTTTAATAATTTAGGTAGTGAAGTATTATACAAACGCTTTAATGTGTTGGGTAAATGGCATCATAAGGTGAACTTACAATCTCTGGCAAAAGGAATGTATATTATTCGTTTGAATACATCAAACAATAAGGTTTACTATCGCAAGGTAATTGTGAATTAAGCTATTTGGAAGTGCTAATATTAGGGCAATTGTGAAAGTAAAATATTAATCTTATTTACTTTCACAATTGCCTTATTTTTTTTAATTCAAGTGTAAAGCAATATTCGTCATACTCTGAATATTATCGGTTACCGGACAACGTCTTTCGGTTTCTACTAACCAAGAATCGATCGTATCTTGCATTTGCATTTTTTCAAACTTTGCATTCATATTTACATTGATATCTTCAAAACCAGCACGGTTTACATCATTGCAACCCATAAAAGTACATGCATCAAGATTTCCATCTATTTCAATACTTAAAGATACTAATCCCAAATTTCGCTGCTTGGCCACTTCATGAGCAGTTACATTAAGGCATCCTGCCAATGCCATTAATAAAACCTGAACGGGACTCGGACCTAAATTACTTCCACCCATTTGCTCAGGCTCATCAATAATCATTTTAAATTTTCCTGCACTTACACTGATTCTTGTCGCACTTTCACTTTTACCATGTATTTTCACCTGCATAGGCATGGTACAATTTGATTCTTCTTGCATTTTATGCTCTTCTGTATTCATAGTTCTCTTGTTTTTATACCACAATTAGTATTGTTTTATATTCTTAGACAAAGTAAAGACATAATCCTTACATATAGATGTAATATATATTATTGAAATAAAAAGAAAGGGGGAACGAAAAAGTTTGAAAATTAACGCAAGTTTGCCCTACGAAGTGCTTCTTCTCGGGTTTTTATACGACTGATAAAAAATGATTGATTGATGATAAAAAACAAACTATAGGAATGATTCATTTTATTGGTTATCAAGTCATAGTATTCGTCAGAGCGTAATTGAATATTGATGTGTTTTGAAACAGGATAGTTAAACACAAACTTAAGATTCAGCAATTTTCGATAATCTTGTGTATAGCTAGTATCCGTTTCCGAGACACTTTGAAAAAGAAAATCACCCTTCGGAGCAACAAATTTATGACCATGCCAATAGCCAATCATAAATTGAAAATAAGGATTTACATAACGGAGTTTCAAATAATAACCCTCCCCATTACGGTACACATTCTCATAAACTCCCGTTTTTGGCATTCGCAAAGCTTTATAACTATACAGCATGGGTTCGAGTCGTATTGCATTATTCTTGTTGATGTTAAATATAAAATGCGCACCCGTAACCCCATTGAATATAGAAATGGCTGGATCAGGACTAGCATCAATCTGACCTCCTTTATGCAAAGTGAATAGTTGCAGTGGTATCTCAACTTGAAAGTGATTTTTACCCAATTTTAGTTTGGAGGAAAAGCCAAGTTGAAATTTTTCTTGAAATGGGTCGTCTTTAACTATATGCTGCTCCCAATTGAGCCATAGGTCGGCATCGATAAGCTTCGAATGAAATAAAAACTGTACCCCATATTCAATATTATTTAGATAGTAGTTGTCCATCTTAAAAATAGGCTCATCCAAATTATGACTATTTGTGCTGTAAAGGCTACCAAAAACTAAATCTAGATGATTGAAAAACCGCTGCTGAATTGTTAATATCGGAACTACTTGCGTGAAACCATCACGCCCAGCAAATTTCAAAACATGGAGCCCTGCACTGATGCGTGTATTTCGAGTGAGATAATATTCGAGAGTGGGCTTAGCTATAAATCCCAAGTTTACAAAACCATCAGTAAATTTAGAATACAACTCACGATCGCGTACAAAATTCCCATTTTCAAAACGAAAATAAAGTTCCTGTTCACTACTATCGCGCAATTGTTTACTCCCAATATAGTCTTGTGCCAACAAAGCATTGGAGAATAGCAATAGTATAATAATAGTAAAAGGGATTTTCCTTTTAAGGACGAATAATGCTTTCATAAATTTATTAAATGTGCCGTTTATTAATTGTGCCAAAACTACAGAAAAATAGCTAGGGGAATCATAAAAATTCTACTACATTTGTTCTGTTAAAATGTAATAATTATGAGTAAATCTTTTGCAAGTGATAATTGGGCAGGGGCATGTCCTGAAGTAATGAATGCTTTAATAGCCGTGAATAATGACTATGCTGCGGCATATGGCAACGATGATTATACCCTTCAAGCTCAACAGGAGTTTAAAAAATTGTTTGGTGAGGAGACTGAGGTGCATTTTGTTTATAATGGAACGGCAGCAAATGTGGTGGCTTTGAACAGCGTAATTCGCTCGGTAAATTCTGTTATTTGTGCCGATCATGCTCATATCAATGTGGATGAATGTGGGGCTTTTGAAAACATGTCAGGGGCTAAGTTGGTTGCGCTACCTTCGGTAAACGGCAAACTCACTCCTGAGATTATATTAGCTGTAGTGGAAGCTGATTTATTCCCTCATCGCAATATACCACAGGTAATTACCATTACACAGGCAACAGAGGTGGGCACGATTTATTCTGTTACTGAAATCAAAGCGTTGGCCGATTTTGCTCATAAGCATAATTTACTGCTCCATATTGATGGTGCTCGAATTGCCAATGCAATAGTAAGTCTCCAAACCGATTTCAAAACCATGATAACGGATACTGGTGTTGATATGCTTTCGTTTGGAGGTACAAAAAACGGGATGATGTTTGGCGAGGCAGTGGTTTTCCTTAAGCCTGAATTAGCTTCCTCTTTTGAGTTACATCGCAAACAGGGAATGCAATTGCATTCGAAGATGCGCTATATCGCAGCGCAGTTTATGGGTCTTTTGCAAAATGATATATGGAAAACCAACGCCACGCATGCCAATGAGATGGCGCAGTATCTTGCAAAGCGTCTTGAGGAATTTCCTGAAATTCGTTTTTCGCAAAAGGTTGAATCTAATGGTATATGGGCTGTTATTCCCAAGCATCTCGCTGAGAAAATGCAAGATGCACATTTTTTCTACCCTTGGGATGAAAGTAAAAATGAGTATCGATTAATGTGTTCGTGGGATACTACGAAAGAAGAAATAGATCGATTTATTGATGTTGTTAATCATTGATACACAAAATAGACAGGCCGCTCCTACGGAGCTTAGCTAACTACAAGATTGTTTTATTATAAACAGGCTATCCCTACGGGATGCTTTTGGTATTGCTTGAAATGTTAAACTTGCAATATCAATTCCATAAACCCATAGCTCCGTAGGAGCGTCCTGTTTATAGCTGTAAACAGCATAATTGGGAATCACAAAATTATAGCTGCAGCGCAGCGTCCTGTTTATAAAAAGGAAGACATAATAGAATACAAGCTGCAGCGCAGCGCCCTGTCTATAGCATAATTAATTCCGCAAACCCATAGCTCCATAGGAGCGTCCTGTTTATAGCTGTAAACAACATAATTGGGAATCACAAAATTATAGCTGCAGAGGAGCGCCCTGTTTATAAAAAAGAAGACCTAATAGAATACAAGCTGCAGCGCAGCGCCCTGTCTATAGCATAATTAATTCCGTAAACCCCTAGCTCCATAGGAGCGTCCTGTTTATAGCAGTAAACAGCATAATTGGGAATCACAAAATTATAGCTCCGTAGGAGCGTCCTGTTTATAAAAAAGAAGACCTAATAGAATACAAGCTGCAGC
>Ga0256844_10000613_pt1 | contig 13678 bp, 10 predicted proteins | sample MusselsmetaG_FD_189100 | JGI IMG/M metagenome (GOLD analysis project Ga0256844, IMG submission 189100) | Mussel associated microbial communities from hydrothermal vent at the East Pacific Rise, Pacific Ocean - Mussels | ecosystem: Host-associated > Mollusca > Shell > Unclassified ... | reverse complement strand
GCCAGATATAAATTATTTCACTATTAGGAGTAGAGGATGAAGAAATTAATTGTATTAAGCACACTTACCAGTGCTATTGTGATGGCAGGTGCATACAAAATCCCTGAGCAGTCAGTCAACTCTATGGCATTGGGTGCTGCCTATATCGCACATACTACAGATGCGGACAGTGCGTATTTTAACCCTGCCAATATGAGTTTTTTAGACCCGGAAGTGAATTATTTTGAAGCAGGGATCACTTTGGCACATCTACCTAAAAATAACTTCGAAGGTACCCAAGCAGGTATCCCTATGCCTGCGGATGCAGAATCTGAGATAGAAAACTTGCCGATTCCCTATATGCACTTTGTCATGGCAACAGATAATAGATGGCGTTTTGGTATGAGTACTACGGTGCCTGCAGGATTGACCAAGCGCTGGAAAACACCGATACAAAAACTCTATGCAGAAGAGTTTACCCTCAAAAATGTAGAGCTCAATCCGGTTGTCTCTTATAAGGTCTCTGATACATTCAGTATCGGTGGTGGTATACGTATGGTTTATAGTGAAGGAAAAGTCTATAGTGATGGTGGTGCATTGGCACCGATCAAGAGAGAGATGGAAGGGGATACCATAGAGTGGGGCTATAATGTAGCGTTGGCATGGCGACCTACCGAAGATGTAGCCGTAGGTATCACATACCGTTCCAAAATTGATCTGAATGAAGAGGGACAGGCAAACCTCTACCTCAGCGGTATAGGCAGACAGTATGATGCCAGTGTTTCTGTACCTCTCCCTGCAGCACTCAATATCGGTATCAGCAAGACATGGAATGACAGATTGACACTGGAATTTGTATATGAGAGAACCTTTTGGTCAGCGTATGAAACATTGGATTTTGAATATGGTACACCGATTCAGCCAGCGTTAGTCGGGGCATTTGATGACCCCAAAGATAAACTATGGGAAGACACCAATACATTCAGACTGGGCCTGACCTATCAATACAATGATAAACTCACTTTGATGGCAGGATACTCCTATGATGAAACCCCTATATTGGAAGAGCATGTCAGTTATGAACTTCCAGATAGTGATGCACATATCTTTTCTGCGGGTTTCAAGTATAAGTATTCGGAGAATTTAACATTGGGTGCTGCAGTACTCTATGATAAGAAAGTGAGTCGCAAGATTACTCAACCTACCGGGATAAACGGTGAATTCTCTGATGGTGGGGCAGTGCTCTTGACAGCGGGTATCTCCTACAGGTTCTAGCATGGAGTATGTCTATAGCAACTTCTATGAGCTGATCAGAAAACAGGCAAAAGACAGAGGGAAAAAGGCCGCACTCTTTGATGGAGAGAATAAAATACGCTATACTGAGATCCTCTACAAAGCAGATAAACTTGCTGCCTATATGGCGAATAAGGGAGTAGGTAGAGGGGATAAGGTTGCACTCTTTTTACGAAACTCTCCGGAGTTTATCTATGCACTTTTTGCCGTCTCTAAACTGGGAGCGATCCTGGTACCGATCAATACTTTTCTTAAAGGTGAAGAGCTCAGCTATATCCTGGAAGATAGCGGCACAACACTGCTCATTGCCTCTACAATCCATGAAAAGGTTGTTCTGGACAGCAGGGCTGATGAGCTCTGTATACTTACGATCTGGGAAGGGGAGATGCAACATACGGATGAGCATAATATTCCTTTTATCGAAGCGATCTCAACCACGCTGGAGGTAGGACTTGCAGCATCTGCACTGGATGACACAGCGGTAATCATCTATACTTCCGGCACTACTGGCAAGCCCAAAGGTGCGATGCTCAGCTACCGTAATATGCTTTCTAATGCAGAGTCCGGAAGACAGTCGATCGGTATTACGGCGAAAGATCGTTCTATCGTATTTTTGCCTATGTTCCACTCCTTTACTTTTACTATCGCTGTCATGCTCTTTTTGTATGTGGGCGGCAGCATAGTGATCATTCGCTCTATTCAGCCCTTTTCCAATATCTTTAAGCAGGTGTTGACCAAGAGGGTAACGATATTTCTGGGTGTGCCTGATGTCTACAGTGCCCTTTCCAAAGCCAAGTTACCATGGTATTTCATGTGGTTCAACAAACTACGTGCTTTTATCTCAGGAGCGGCAGCACTTCAACCCAAAACACTCGAGGCTATATCTAGTAAATTTAAAAGAGCTACATTACTAGAGGGCTATGGTCTCAGTGAAGCGAGTCCTGTGGTCAGTGTCAATACCTTTGAGAAACAGAAAGCCAAGTCAGTGGGAAGGGCTTTAGCAGGCTATGAGATCAAGATCGTAGATGAGAATATGGTGGAACTTCCCCGTGGAACGGTAGGCGATATCATTACCACTGGAGACAATATCATGCAGGGTTATCTAGGGAGACCAGAAGCCACCGCTGAGACGATCATCGGAGGCTGGTTATTGACGGGAGATATGGGCTATATGGATGAGGAAGGATTTCTCTTTATCGTAGATCGTAAAAAAGATCTCATCATCTCCAAAGGGATCAATATCTACCCCAGAGAGATCGAAGAGGTGATAGATGCTTTTGCTGGGATCAAGGCTTCAGCAGTGGTAGGTATCATTGATGAGAAAAGTGGGGAGATACCTATCGTATATATAGAACTGGAGGAGGGTATAGCATCTATAGATGAAACTGCCCTCAGAAAATATCTTAGGGAACATTTAGCCAATTATAAGATACCCAAACAGGTACATATGATTGATGAATTGCCGAAAAATGCCACAGGGAAAGTCCTCAAAAGGGTACTCAAAGAGCAGATCAGAGCAGAGGAAAATGAGCTGGAGTAGTACCTAAGCCAACCTCTGTTATACTCATAAAAAACTTCTACACTTAACAGGATTATCATTGAAATATCTTATCGATTTTATAGAGAGCGCGGACGTGCGAAAATCACGTATCTTCAAACATCTCAAGTGCAATAAAGGAGAAGCAGAGCTCGTACGGTTTATTTGCAGGGGGTATGTGAAGGGTATGGAGGAAATCTCTGTATTGGAGATGCTGAGAAGCCACTTTTCTGACAAATCCTATGCCTATATCAAAAAGTTATCACTTGTCAAGAAACTGTTGGATCTAGGATGGATTACACAGATCAGCTTTGGGCAGGTGAAAGCACATGAGACTTCTCAGTTGGAGCTCTTGAATGCTTCTGTAACCCCGAGTATTGCACTCTTGAGATTGCTAGAGGAGGGTTCTTTGGAGATACAGTTACCCGACATCAAGCCTTATACTGACCATTTGGAGTATCTACAGGATCAGTTTGATATGGTAGAGTTGCTGTATAGGATCTCTACCTTTAAGCAAGGCTTGGCAGAGAGTTCTCTGAGTATCGGAAGATTGAAAAACAAGTTGTCACTGTTGACAACACGTATTGATGAGCGGCTGAAAGTAACCGATACTCCTATCGTAGTGGAAGAGTTTTTTGAAGAGAAAGGATTGGATGAGAAGGAGAAGCGTATCTTTTTGGCTCTGCTCAAAGAGGAGTATAGTGGAGGAGAAGGACAGTTCAGAGATATGAATACGCTTATTGAACTGATCAGTTTTGATGAGTATGAGAAGATCAAGAACCGTGCATTGCTAGAAGAGGGTTCACGCCTGATCACTGAAGGGATCATTGATTATGAGGAGATCCTCAATATGTTTGGTGGTGTGAGCCGCTCTTTTTATCTGCAGGATGAGGTGATGCAGCGGATCATTCACCCCAAAAAGAAGAAAAAGGTAACCAAACTCAAACTGGATATGCTGGTCAAAGAGCAAGATCTTTTCGAATACCTAAAGCCAAACACGACACTGGATGATGTGGTACTGCATCCCAAGACCAGAGAAACACTCAATACGGTTGTCAAGCAGGTTGACAAAGAGGTGTTTAAAAAGCTACGCGAGTGGGGCATCAAAGACCGACGTAAAGGGATCGATGCACGGATCATCTTTTATGGTGCAGCAGGAACAGGAAAGACCATGACTGCGATGAGTTTGGCAAAAACACTCAAAAAACCCATCCTCTCTTTTGACTGTTCCAAAATCCTCTCCATGTATGTAGGGGAGAGTGAAAAAAATGTCAGACGAATCTTTGATGACTTTCAAGCTTTGAGTAAGAAAGCCAAAGTAGAACCGATACTGTTACTCAATGAGGCAGATCAGTTTCTTAGCTCCCGAAGTGAGGGGGCAGGAAGCTCTGCGGACAAAATGCATAATCAGATGCAGAATATTTTTCTCGAGCAGATCGAACAGTTTGAAGGTATTCTGATCGCTACCACCAATCTACTTGGCAATATAGATAAGGCATTTTCCCGGCGATTCAATCATAAAATAGAGTTTAAAAAACCTGGGAAAAAACAGAGATTGAGACTCTGGCAATTTATGTTACCAGAGAAGGCAGATTACGAAGAGGGCTTTGATATTACCACACTGACACGTTATGAGTTGACAGGCGGACAGATCAATCTCATCATCAAAAATACAGCCTACAAGGTAGCTATCCGAGAAGAGAGTGTTTTTGGCATGAAAGATTTCATCGAAGAGATAGAGAAAGAGCTTGGCTCCAGTTTTGACAGTACCAAAAGTATGGGCTTTAAAGTCTAGTTATGAGAGAATTTTTCTCTCGTAACTGCTACAAAAAGTGACGAAAGTTTTCAATTTTATCGATAGTGGCACTATTATGAAATTATTATTTTAGGTACTTCCCTTTCACTGTTTCGCATAGTTACAGTATATAAGTTCTTGCCATAGACTTCATGCCTCCAAACTGTTTTAATCCTACATTTTGCTACTATTGATTCAAATATTCTGACGATTAAAGGAGTTATGATGACTCATGTGATTTCAACGCATCCGTATTTTGGAATCTTCTTTCTGCTTATCCTTACAGCAGTTGCTTTCTATGGTGTTTTGGTGCTACAGCGATTTATTAGCCGTAGATTGTCCAGACTCGATACAGAGAAGCTCAAAATGTCTCTTTATGAGTGTGGCCCTCGTGTCAACAAGCAACCAAACAGTATCTCTATCCAATTTTACTTGATTGCACTGTTATTTATTCTTTTTGATGTGGAGATTGTTTTTATGTTCCCTTGGGCGATAGACTTTAAGCTTTTGGGCTGGTTTGGTTTTGTGGAGATGATACTGTTTATCTTACTTTTGGCGATCGGTTTCGCCTATGCATGGAAGAAAGGAGCACTTGAATGGCACAGCATCAAGTAAATTATGCCTCTGCGGCAGGACTACCGGTAGCGTTGACATCGGTAGACAAACTAATCAACTGGGGAAGATCCAACTCCCTCTGGCCTATGACCTATGGACTTGCCTGTTGTGCGATCGAAATGATGGCAACAGGGGCAAGCCGTTATGACTTTGACCGAATGGGTACGATCTTTAGAGCGAGCCCCAGGCAGTCAGATGTGATGATACTCGCAGGCACACTCTCCAAAAAGCATGCGGAGTTTACCCGCAGACTCTATGATCAGATGATGGAGCCTAAATGGGTTATCTCCATGGGATCATGTGCCAATACAGGGGGGATGTTCAACACCTACTCTACTGTGCAGGGTGTGGACAGGATCGTACCTGTGGATATCTATCTTCCCGGATGTGCTCCTAGACCGGAAACACTCCAGTATGCACTCATGATGCTGCAGAAGAAGATCCGCCGCGAATCAGCAGATATGAATAAAAATACCAAACAGAATTTGAGGATGCTATAATGAGAAAATATACCCCCAAAGAGAATGTGCAAGGCAAAGCATACTATACGGATAGATTCTGGGTGGCACCTTCTGTACCTAGATCAGAAGTTACGGAGGATGCACACTTCGTAAAACTTTTAGAGAAGATCAAGCAGCATGTGGGAGTGAAGGATGCCTATGTTCAGATCGGACAGATGATTGTCCATATCAACCCTGAGGATAACTTTACAACACTGAAGCTTCTCAAAGAGCAGTGTGATTATGCGATGTGTTCAGAGATCTCAGCCGTAGATTATCTGGCACAGGATGGTGAGTTTGAAGTGTTTTATCAGATGCTTAACCTCAAGAAAGCCAAACGTGTGCGGATCGTAACCCGGCTCAAAGAGGGGCAAGCGATAGAGAGTGTAGAGCCACTCTATCACAGTGCCAACTTCGCAGAGCGTGAAATGTACGATATGTTCGGTATCGTTGCCAATAACCATCCCTTTATGAAACGTATTCTGATGCCTGATGATTGGGAAGGGCACCCACTACTCAAGACCTACCCATTACAAGGGGATGAAGCTGCTTCATGGTATGAGGTAGACAAGATCTTTGGTAAAGAGTACAGAGATGTGATTGGCCCAGAAAATCGTGATCCTTCCAGAATCGACCGGTATGATACCAAGCGATTCTCCAGAGTAGGGTATGAGGTACCGTTTGATGCAGATATTTCAGAGGGTGAAAAAGAGACAGCGATCGAGTACAGTGAGACACTACTGGTGAATTATAATAAATCATCTAAGCAATTAGATGAGAGAAGATAGGGGGCAACCGATGCAACAACCTAATAAACTGGTACCATTTTTTGAGAACTTGAATTTTGAAAGAGATGACAATACCATGGTCGTCAACTTCGGACCACAGCATCCTTCTGCTCACGGGCAGCTCAGACTGATGCTGGAGCTGGATGGCGAGAGGGTAGTCAAAGCCCATCCGGATATTGGCTATCTCCATAGAGGGATCGAAAAGATGGCGGAAAATATGACCTATAATGAATTTCTGCCTACAACAGACAGACTGGATTATATCGCTTCAACTGCCAACAACTATGCCTATGCCATAGCAGTAGAAAAGCTGCTGGGTATCGAAGCACCGCGTCGTGCACAAGCGATCCGTACGATGCTGCTAGAGCTTAACCGTATCATCTCACACCTCTTTTTTATCGCGACGCATGCACTGGATGTCGGTGCGATGTCTGTCTTTCTCTATGCTTTCCGTGAGAGAGAGTTTGCGATGGACCTGATGGAGGACTACTGTGGTGCAAGATTAACACACTCTTCTGTCCGCATCGGAGGCGTACCCTTGGATCTGCCTGAAAACTGGATTGCGGATATGTATGCATTTCTGGATAAACTGGAGCATGAACTTGAGCATACCTATGAGGCACTACTGACGGAGAACCGTATCTGGAAGATGCGTCTGGAAGATGTCGGTGTGATCAATGCGGAAGATGCACTTTCCTGGGGATGTACCGGACCGATACTAAGAGGTGCAGGTGTACAGTATGATATACGTAAAGAGGAGCCCTATGAGCTTTATGGAGAGCTGGACTTTGATATACCTGTCAGTGACCGTAATGACAGCTATGGTCGATATATGATTCATATCGAAGAGATGAGACAATCGTCGCGAATCATTAAGCAGGTAGTGCCTATCTATAAAAAGAGTGAAGCACAGCTAATGGCACATGCCCCACAATACATCTCTGCCCCTAAAGAGGAGATCATGACACAGAATTATGCTCTGATGCAGCACTTTGTGTTGGTGACTCAGGGGATGAGACCACCAAAGGGGGAGGTTTATGTACCGACAGAGTCTCCCAAGGGAGAGCTTGGTTTCTATATCAAGTCTGAAGGTGAGCCGTATGCCTATAGACTGAAGTGTAGGGCACCGAGCTTCTATCATACAGGTATTTTACAGAAAGTATTGGTAGGTACTTATCTGGCAGATGTGGTCACGATGATCAGTTCATCCAATATCGTCTTTGGCGAAGTAGATAGATAGGAGAAGTGTATGAAACGATTTGATTTGAGACATCTAAAAGATGATTTTTATGACAGAATGGTTACGCTGATTGAGAAGCAAACGACAGTAGGAGAGGTAGCGATATTTCTTTTTGAAGTAGGTGACTTCTCCTCGATACAGAAGAGTGCTGACCAGATCAAAGAGATTGGTCATGAGCTGATGAATTCATTGAAGTTCAATGAAGTAGACTGGACGATCGTGGTCAAGAAGCTGGATGTACAGACACAAAAAGAGAGACAAGAACAGTACAGAGTAGCCAAGGCTGAAGCAGAGGCAGCAGCTGCAGTAGCAGCTGCAGAGGCAGAGGAAAAATAGTGTCTGCTGTCGTTTTTTCCACATGGCAAGGAGAGTTCATTGACAACCGTGATAAGGTTGCTGATGGGCTCTTGGAGTCTGCTTTTAAACTCCCAGTAGCGTATACAGCAGATACCAAGTCCAAAGCATTTATCGGCTGGGATGGGGTTGCCATATTTGACGAAGATATCGATGCAGTGAGACTGGCCACTGAGTATGCCGCACAGTATCAGGAGTATTCTGAGGCATGTGGCAGATGTGCCCCCGGTAGATGGGGAGGACGTATCCTTTATGACATGCTGGACAAGATCGCTAGAGGAGAGGGTACGTATGCAGATATTGAACATCTTCAGGAGGTCAGCCAAACGATGATGCTTACCTCCAAGTGTGAGATCGGCCGTACAGTGCCCAAGCCTATATTGGATCTGATAGAGCATTATAAAGAGCAGTTTGATGCCTGTATTTTGGAGCAGAAGCCCTCCAAAGACTACCGCAGTGATATCAACTATATTGCCAAGATCACAGCTCCCTGTATGGATGTCTGTCCTGCACATGTGGATATCCCTGCTTATATCGAAGGTGTACGCGACTTGCAATTTAGCGAATCACTTGCAGCTACCAGACAGACGATGCCATTGGCACATACCTGTGGACGGGTCTGTCCACATCCCTGTGAAGATGCTTGCCGTAGAACCAACCTGGATGAGCCGATCTCTATCATGGAGCTTAAGCGTCTGGGCGCAGACCATGAGACTGATCATGGGTTGACATGGCTACACCCTCATGAGCCTAAACCACTACGCAATGATGGTAAAAAAGTAGCGATTATCGGGGCGGGACCTGCCGGGTTGACTGCTGCGTACTATTTGGCACTTGACGGGATCAAGGTAGATATCTTTGAAGAGCTTCCTGTCAATGGTGGAGAGGTTGCTGTCGGTGTGCCTGAATACCGTATGCCGATTGATAAGTACAACAGAGATATCGATCTGGTGCTTGAGATGGAAGCGGTAAGCATTTATAACAACCACAGAGTGACAGCAGATAGGCTGAAAGAACTGGAAGCAGAGTATGATGCTGTGTTACTGGGCTTTGGTGCCAGACTCTCTAAAAAAGTACGTGCAGACAATGAAAACCCTGAGATGGGTGGTTATTGGGGTGCAATCTCGATGCTGGACAAGGTCAATCTCTGGCATAAATATGATATTGGTAGTCCGGTGAGCAATGAACTCAAAGATAAGAAAGTAGTCTGTGTCGGTGGAGGGTTTACCTCTATGGATGTGGTACGCTGTGCGATCAGAGAGGGTGCAGAGAAAGTGATCATGCTTTACCGCCGGGATGAGAAGACGATCATTCGTAACACGACCTATGAAGAGTATCATGAAGCAGTAGAAGAGGGTGTAGAGTTTATCTTCCACTCCTCTATTCGTGAGATCGTGGATAATGGTGAGAATATCACCAAGTTGCTCGTGGATACGTTTGAACTGGTGCCTGATCCAGAGGGAGGCAGACCACAACTACTCAAAATTGAGGGGGGAGACTTTGAGCTGGAGTGTGACTATCTCATCCCTGCCGTTTCTCAGGCATGTGATATGCAACTGATCCCAGAAGAGTGGGATCTAACATTGACCTCTTGGGGCACGCTGCTCACCAACGGCAAAGACTATATGACCTCTCGTGATGGATTGTTCGCTGCAGGAGACTGTGAGTATGGTCCTATGACCATCGTCAATGCGGTGGGACAAGCCAAGAGGGCAGCCTCAGTGATCAGCCGTTATCTTTATAATGGCGGCAAATGTACTTTGACCGATGATGAGATCATGGAAGATCACCTCAACATCCTTAGGGTCTATAATAAAAAAGAGACCATTACGGGCTGGATGCCGGGACTCCCCCGCGAAGAGAGCGAGAAACTCGGTGTAGAGGAGCGAAAGACCAACAACCAAGAGGTCAATCTAGGCTTTACCGGGGAAGAGGCAGCTGCAGAAGCAGAACGGTGTATGCGATGCTACTATATCTCTATGGTAGCAGTGTGATGGTGGTGTATGATGTGTAGAAGAGAAAAACAAAAACAGCCCATCACTGTCACTATCGACGGTAAAGTATGTCAGGCAGAGTTTGGGCAGACGATCCTAGAAGTCGCCAGAGCCAATGGACTTTATATCCCTACCATGTGCTATCTGACCAAAGTAATGCCGATCGCCTCCTGTCGTATGTGTGTGGTCGATGTAGAAGGAGTGGAGGGTATGATTCTCTCCTGTCAAGAGCGAGCAGTGGATGGTGCAGTGATTCACACCAACAATGATAACCTTTATCGTGAACGCCAAAATATCATGAAACTCTATGGGGTCAATCATCCCCTCGAGTGTGGGGTTTGTGACAAGAGTGGTGAGTGTGATCTGCAGAACAAAACCTTGGAGTTTGATGTATCTGAGCAGCCTTTTGCTGCCAAAGATCAGCATCGCCCCGTACAGAATTGGGGGTTTGTCTCGTATGATCCCTCCCTCTGTATCATGTGTGAAAAGTGTGTGCGTGTTTCTAATGAGATTACAGGAAACGAGGCACTACAGATATATTCAGGTGGATACAAGTCCACGATCGTCAATACCAAGATGGATCGTATGGATATGTCACTGGGAGAGTCTGCAGCTGTCTGTCCGGTAGGGGCGTTAGTAGTGACAGACTTCAAGTACAGTACCAACGCATGGGAACTCCAGAAGATCCCTGCCAGCTGTACTCATTGTAGTGCAGGATGTAAGATATACTATGAGGTTAAACAGGATACGATCTATCGGGTAACCAATGAGTATGAGTATGAGAGTATCTGTGGTAGAGGAAGATTTGATTTTGATTTTGCCAATACGGCAGTAGAGAAGGATAGTAAAGTGTTTGATAAAGCCGTGGAAGTATTGAAACAGACAGACAGCCTGCTCTTTGACTCTAAAATTACCAATGAAGAGGCACTGATCCTCCAGAAACTCAAAGAGCGTTATGGGATCAGGCTCGTCAATCATGAAGCGAGAGCCTACCAAAAATTTTTACAAGCCTATACTTCAGTGACAGGCAAAAAACACTATAACGGTACATTAGCAGAGGTCGCTGATGCCCGAGGGGTGGTGATGTTGGGAAGTCGTTTTTATGATGATAACCCACAAGTGCACTACCACGTCACTATGGCAAGCAAACGTCATAGAGCACGGGTCATCTATATGCACCCACTGGAGGATAGTCGTATCCAGAATATCGTTACCCAGTTTATCAAGTATGAAGTGGGGAGCGAAGAGGGTGTAGTGGCACTGTTGGCAGAGACATTTCTAGCTGAGAAAGAAGTACCCAAAGTGGTGAGAGAGATACTGGATGACCTGGATATCGGGAATCTTAGTGCAGAGAGCAATGTTGGAGAAGAGGAGCTAGAGGCACTGGCCGTCTCTCTGCAGCGTCAGCAGCCGATTTCTCTAGTCATTGGCGGTGATCTCTATACCCATCCAAGAGCGGAAAATATAGCCAGGCTTCTTGCCTTGCTGGAGCGTTATGCCGGCTTCTCTGTCATGCTCGTCCCCCCATCAACCAATACGCTGGGGGTAGCACTGATCTGTGATCTGGATGATGAGGTTACAGGGCAAACACTGGGGTACCATGTTAAAGCAGATTTTGTACTCAGTGCAACAGGAGAGGGTGACTTGGATATGCCTGCCCTCAATCAGCAGGAAGGTACCTTTACTACATTGGATAAACGTATCGTTCCTACCCATGCAGCACTTGCTTATGAAGGGTATACCCTCAAAGACTTGGCAAATGCTTTGGGTGTGGTAGCGAAGTACACTATTACCTATACAGAAGAGCTACCTCTGTCTCAAGGGTATCAAGCGATCCATTTTGATGCACTACCTGATCGATTCGATCTGTCTGGAGAAAATCATAGAGGCTATGTCTTGAATGAGATAGAGACAGAGGTGCATCTAACGTTAGATGAGGTAGAGGAGTTGGATGGCTATGATGGTGTCGTTGTATACCATTGTGATACACAAACAGATCAGGCCAATATTGTGAGAGCTATAGATGAAGAGAAGTATCCAGCTTTAACAGGTTCCCATCAGTTTGCGATGGCTGCGAAGTTAAGGGATGGAGAGGTGATTGAGTTTGAGATCGATGAGGTAACATTTAAACGTGTGTTTAGGATTGATACATCTATGAAAGGAACAATCGCACTTAACCCTGTCTTTGACATGGGATTAAGTGCAGCTTTGTTATCCTCTTATAGATTTAACAGGTTAAAGTTCCAAAGAGTGGAGAGCTAATATGAGCGATATTACAATTATAATAGACGGTCAAGTATGTAAGGCAGAAGAGGGTGAATCCATCCTCAATATTGCCAGAGCCAACGGGATATTTATTCCTGCTATTTGTTACCTAACGCGTTGTTCACCAACACTGGCATGTCGTATCTGCCTGGTAGAGGCAGATGGTAAGCGGGTCTACTCCTGTAATGCCAAAGTTAAAGAAGGCATGGATATTGTAACCCAAAGTGAAGAGATACTCGAAGAGCGCAGGGCCATCATGGAAGTCTATGACGTCAACCATCCTTTGCAGTGTGGCGTGTGTGACCAGAGTGGTGAGTGTGAACTGCAAAACTATACCCTGGAGCTGGGTGTGGATTCGCAGTCTTTTGCTATCCCTGATACCAAAAGAGAAACAAGCACATGGAGTTCTGTATTACACTACGATCCGGGTCTCTGTATTGTCTGTGAACGCTGTGTGACTGTCTGCAAGGATATGGTGGGAGATGCTGCACTCAGTACGGGTCCTCGCGGTGGAGAGAAGCTTGGCAAAGAGCTGAAAGAGGTCGTTCCCAAAGATGCCTATGCCATGTGGAACAAGCTGCAGAAATCAGTCATCGTTCCGAGTAACGGTACGGGTGAGACCAACTGTAGTGACTGTGGTGAGTGTATTGCTGTCTGTCCTGTGGGAGCACTGGTAAGCCGTGACTTTCAATATAGTTCCAATGCTTGGGATCTGACACGTATCCCAGCAGTATCTGCACACTCCAGTGATGGATTCCAGATCTACTATGAGGTCAAGCCTACCTCCATCGCAGACCGCACGCCCAAGATCTATAGGGTTACCAATGAGTGGAACTATACTTCACTGGATGGTGCGGCTAGATTTGCGTATGACTTTGAGAATGAAGGTGTCCAGAAAGACCCAGAAGCCTTTAGCAGAGCGGTAGAAGCACTTAAAAAAGCAGAAACGATTCGCTTTAATGCTGTCATCACCAATGAAGAGGCACTGATGCTTCAGGCACTAAAAGAGAAGAACGGGATCAAGCTCTATAACCCTGAAGTAAGCGCCTATCAAAAATTTCTCTCTGCTTACACGCAGGCGAGCGGAAACAGTCTCTACCGTGGAGACAATGAGACAATCATGAAGAAGAGTGACTTTGTGATCTCTGTCGGTACGCATCTGAGAAATGATGCACCGGGAAGCAGACATGCTTTCAACAATGTACAGAAGATGAATAAGGGTGCAGGTCTATATTTCCATCCTGTAGGTGATGCGCTGATTCCTACCTTTGGTAAAACAGTCAGTACTTTTGCACATAAGCCTGGGCTGGAAGAGGCA
>Ga0256844_10000612_pt1 | contig 13695 bp, 12 predicted proteins | sample MusselsmetaG_FD_189100 | JGI IMG/M metagenome (GOLD analysis project Ga0256844, IMG submission 189100) | Mussel associated microbial communities from hydrothermal vent at the East Pacific Rise, Pacific Ocean - Mussels | ecosystem: Host-associated > Mollusca > Shell > Unclassified ... | reverse complement strand
CAATAGTGAAATTTTATGAAATGGTTAAAAATTTCATAGAAAGTAAAGATGAAGAAGTTGTTACTTATACCACTAATGGAAAGCCATTAACCAAAGAACAATATGTAAAGTACATTAATACCATTAGTAATAATGTAAAGAATGGAGCAAAGACATATTCTACAAAAGAAGTGAAAAATTTTATATTAAACAGTTAGTGGTTTGAAGGTAGTTTGGACAGATGAAGCAAAATTTTCGCTATTAGATATTTACAATTTTATTTTAACACAAAGTATTCAAAATGCAGTAATGGTTATCGATGTTTTAACCGATTTAGGAGAATCGTTAAGTGATGAAAAATTAGAATATTCTAAGGACTTAATTTTAGATGATGAACGATATAAGTCCGTTTCTAAATGGAGTTTTAAAATCATCTATGAAAGAACAGAAAAAGAGGTCATAATTTTAGCCATTTTTAATAGCAATCAAAGTCCAGGAAAATTATTTGAATTATTAAAAAAATAATGCATTCCTAAATGTTTAAGGTAAAGTTAGCATTTTTATACAAAAGTAATATATGATTAGATTTTTATTAATTTTTATTTTAAAAATAGTAAGAAAGTATTTACCCAACAATTTTAGCACTTTTAAAACGTTTTAAATCTACCAAACGAATTTCAAATACCAGTTTGGATGATTTAGTTGCGGTAATTGGTAGGGATAAAGCGAGTAAGATTGTTAAATTCTATACCGAAATTTAATTTTGTAAAATTTGTTTCTTTTTAAAAAGAAAAAACTAACTTTAACCCAATGAAAAAGAATTTATTCTTCCTTTTTTGTATGCTCTATGTTATTGGTTTTTCGCAAGAAAAAGACAATAGTAAACCTGTACGTAAAGATTTAAAAGTAGGTTTGGTACTTTCTGGTGGAGGCGCAAAAGGATTGGCACATGTTGGTGCATTAAAAGTCTTAGAAGAAGCAGGTATTCGTATTGATTATATTGGAGGAACAAGTGCAGGCGCAATGGTTGGTGCTTTGTATGCTTCGGGTTATAATGCAAGTGAATTAGATTCAATTTTACGATCGTATAATTATACCGAGCTAATTCAAAATACACGTTCTAGAGAATTATATTCTTTTTATCAGAAAGAAAATTCAGAGAAATATGCCCTTTCGCTACCTATTAAAAAGGGAAGTATTGGTTTACCATTAGCATTATCTTATGGGCAAAATATGCTTAATGAAATGTCCAAACTCACCAAGCATGTACATGATATTAAAGATTTTAAAAAATTACCAATTCCGTTTTATTGTGTAGTAACAGATATAGAAACAGGTGATGAAATTGTATTAGAAAAAGGATTTTTACCACAAGCTATTCGTGCAAGTGGTGCTTTTCCTTCGGTTTTCGAACCCGTTATAATTGATGGTAAGCATTTGGTTGATGGCGGAATTGTAAATGTTTTCCCTGTAGAAATCATGCAAAATAAAGATGTGGATATCGTAATAGGTATCGATGTTCAAGGAGAATTGGATGATATTGAATCCTTAGATTCTGCCATAAAAGTAGTTTCTCAAATTGTGAGTTTTAAAATGTACGAAAACCAGCAAGATAAAAGAGATGCTGTAGATGTTTATGTAAGACCAAATTTAGAAGGTTTTACAATTGCTTCATTTGATAAATTGGAAGAATTAATCACAGCAGGTGAAGTAGCAACTCGAAAAGAAATGGAATATTTAGTTGGAATTGCTGCGCAACAAACCAAAAAACCATTGCATATTAGAAAAAAACTAGAAGCTGAAAAAAATAAATATTTAAAAATAAAAAAAATTCATATTAATGGAAATAAACATTATACACGAAATTATGTTTTATCCAAAATGAAACTAAATCGTCATAAGAAAGATTCAATTAGTTATGAGGAGTTTAATAAAAACATTAATGCACTAGCAGCTACTCAAAATTTTAAAAGTATCGATTATGTTATTAATCCTACAAAAGAAGGAAGCATTGTTGAATTTGATTTAAAAGAGAACGATGTTTCTAAGTTTGTACAATTAAGTGTACATTATGATGACTTGTATAAAACAGGTGCATTGTTAAACTTTACAGGGAAACACTTTTTATCTAATAATGATATTATTTCGACCGATTTTATATTGGGAGATAACCTTAGGTATAATTTAAATTACTTAATAGATAATGGCTTTCATTGGCGATTTGGATTATCTCATCGCTACAATAGTTTTAGAAAAAATTTTTATATAGAACCCGAGAATAATACGCAAATTTCATTTACAAATAGTGTTCCCATAAAATATAACGACTTTACAACACAAATTTATTTTCAAACAAAATTTAAAGAACGCTTTGCTTTTAATGGAGGAATTGAACATAAATATTTAAATATTTCTACCGAAATTTTGAATAATAATCAAAATGAAAATTTCTATTTTGATAAAAGTGATTATTATGGTGCATTTGCACAAATTGTGTTAGATACCCGAGATGCCAAAAATTTCACTAAAAAAGGATGGTATTTTAATGCAAAGTACAATACTTATATAGGATCATCGGATTATCATGAAAATTTCACTCCTTTTTCTCAATTAAAAATAAATTTATTGTATAGCAAAACATTTTTTGATAAATTAACCAATGAGTTTACGTTTAACTCTGGTGTAACAATAGGAAGCGGAAATCAATCTTTCAATTTCTCATTAGGTGGATATAATAAGAATTATATTAATAATTTAATTCCTTTTTATGGTTATAATATTGGTAGTTTATCAGATGAGTCTTTTGTAAAACTATCCAACACAATTCGTTATGAAGTTTTTTTGAAAAATTATATTTCATTAACAGGTAATGTAGCTGGTCTTAATAATGAATTAATTGTGAATGGATCTGTTGTCGATAATATAAAATCGGGTTTTGCAATTGGTTATGGTGTGAATACAATTATAGGCCCAATTGAAATTAAGTATGCAGCTACTCCAGATAATGATAAGCGTTATTGGTACTTTAATATTGGTTATTGGTTTTAATATATGAGTAAAAAACTACACGTTGTATCTTTTGATGTTCCTTATCCACCAAATTACGGTGGTGTTATTGATGTTTTTTATAAAATAAAAGCATTGCATAAACTAGGTGTAAAGATTATACTGCACACTTATAGTTATGGTAGAGGAAAACCCAAGGAACTTAATAAATATTGTGAATCTGTTTTTTATTATGAAAGAGGTTCCTTTTTTAATTTTTTTTCAAGAAAACCATTTATTGTTAAAACAAGAAATAGTGCAGTTTTAATTAAGAACCTACAAAAAGATAATTATCCTATTTTATTTGAAGGAATTCATACTACGTTTCCGCTGATAGGTAATCATTTTACAGATAGGGAAATATATGTACGTACCCATAATATAGAACATGATTATTATGCGGGTTTGTCTAAAAGTGAAAAAAGTATCTTTAAAAAAGTATTCTTTAATTTTGAATCTAAAAAATTGAAATACTATGAAAAAATTATTGATAAAGTAGATGCTATATTAACCATTTCTCCATCAGAACAGCACTATTTTAAAAGTAAATATGGTAATAAATGTGAGTATATACCCGTTTTTCATGAAAACAGTGAGGTAAAAGTACTAAGCAATAAGGGAGAATTTGCTTTGTATCATGGAGATTTAAGAGTATCCGATAATATCAAGGCAGTTCATTATTTAATAAATGTTTTTAAAACCATAGATTATCCACTCTTAATTGCAAGTAGTTTTGTAAATGACGATATAATCGCAACTATAAAACCATTCAAAAATATAACGTTTGAATTACTCGATTTTAAAAATAAAAATCAATTAAAAGGATTATTCGAGAAAGCGCATATAAATGTGTTGCCTACATTTCAAAAAACAGGAATAAAATTAAAGCTAATCCACGCATTATTTAGTAGTCGGTTTTGTGTTGTAAATAATGAAATGGTAGATGAAACAGGTCTTGAAGTTCTTTGTGAGGTGTCAAGTGACAAAAAAGAATTTAGAGATAACGTGTTGCATTGCATTGCTCAGAATTATGATAGTACTATAATTGATAAAAAAATTAGTAACCTCACTAATTTCAATACACTAAGAAATGCAAAGAAGATTGTTAAAATGATAAAGAAAACGTAACTTTGTATTTTAAATTTAATGATATGACTTATACCAACTTGTTAGTAGAAAAAAAGGATAAAATTGCAATCATTACAATTAACCGTCCCAAAAAATTAAATGCTTTAAATAAAGATACGATTGCTGAGTTACACCATGCATTTACAGTATTAAATCAATATAATGATGTGAGAGCAATAATTTTAGTAGGAAGTGGTAACAAAGCATTTGTTGCAGGAGCTGACATTTCAGAATTTGCAGATTTTGATGTTTCTCAAGGTGCTAATTTAGCAAAAAACGGACAAGAATTATTGTTTAATTTTGTCGAGAATTTAAGTACTCCAGTTATTGCAGCAGTAAATGGTTTTGCTTTGGGTGGCGGATTAGAATTGGCAATGGCTTGTCATTTTAGAGTAGCATCTAATAATGCAAAAATGGGTTTACCCGAAGTTTCCCTTGGTGTTATTCCTGGTTATGGTGGAACACAACGTTTACCACAACTAGTAGGTAAAGGTAAAGCAATGGAACTTATAATGACCGCAAATATGCTTACCGCAGATGAAGCTAAAACGTATGGTTTGGTAAATTATGTAGTTGAGCAAGAAGAACTATTACCACTTTGCGAAAAACTAGCTAGTAGAATTTCACGAAATTCTTCCTCGGCAATATCGAGTGCAATTAAAGCAATTAATGCTAATTTTGATAGTGATAAAAACGGTTATCTTTCCGAAATTGAAGAGTTTGGAAATTGTTTTGGAACAAAAGATTTTGTCGAAGGTACCACTGCATTTTTAGAAAAAAGAAAACCAAAATTTGAGTAATTATTTTTTTCAATAGTACAGTAACCAAAAAAATAGTAATTTAGCATTAATCAATTCAATAAAATAAGAGTGAAAATGTCAGAGTTTATAAAACCCGATATTGTAAATGAAGAAATTATTCTAGACCCAAATAGAGTAATTATGAGTAAAACGGATAAATTCGGTATTTTCGAGTTTGCCAATGATTATTTTATGGAAATAAGCGGTTATGAAGAACATGAACTTATGGGGAAAGACATGTATTGTGTTCAACATCCCGATATGCCCAAAATCATTTTTAAAATGATGTGGGAAAAGTTAATAAAAAAAGAAAATTTTAATGTTGTTATAAAAAATATAGCAAAAAGCGGAAAATATTATTGGTCTGTAAGTAATTTTAGTTTTAAAGCAGATGAAGAGACAGGTGAGATTATTGCAATTTACAGTAGAAGAAGACAAGCTACAAAAGAGTCTATAGTATTTTTTAGTAAATTATATAGAACCTTAGTGTTAATCGAAAAAAATCATAATATAGATGCTTCTGAGAAATACGCTATTGGCTTTTTGGAGGATAATAATGTAGCAGATTTTAATGAATTAATGGCAAGATTTTATGAACTAAAATCAGAAGCAGATCTAGAAAATAAAATTAATAAAGCCAAACCAAAACCTGTGGCTACTATTGAATCAATAACCGATATTTTTTCAATTCAGCTAGACGAAAAACCATTTGAAAAAACAATTTCTCAAGAACCTATAAAAGAAGAACCTATAAAAGAAGAGCCTATAAAAGAAGAGCTTGCCACCAAAATAGAAAATACAAATTTAAAAAGTGTTGAAGATAATTTAGCAGATACCGACACTAAAAAGAGTTTCTTTCAAAAAATGTTTGGTAAAACCGAAGAGGAAATTGAAGAAGAAAGAATTCGAAAAAACAGAAATATATAATTACTTTTCTCCATTCCATTCACTATAAAATTGCGTTAAAAACAACCTCATAAAATCGTGACGTTGTTGAGCAATTTCTTTTCCTGTTTTTGTATTCATTTTATCTTTTAATAGTAGTAATTTTTCATAAAAATGATTAATTGTTGGGGCATTAGATTTTTTATATTCCTCTTTGGTAAAATTTAAATTGGGTTTAATTTTAGGATTATAAATAGCTCTATTTTTAAAACCACCATAATTAAAAGCTCTTGCAACTCCTATTGCTCCAATAGCATCTAACCTATCGGCATCTTGAACTACTTTCATTTCCAAAGAAGTAAAAGTTGACGTTTTATCCAAACTTTTACTAAAAGACATATTGGCAATAATAGCAATAATATGTTCTCTAATACTAATTTCGATATTTTGAGATTTTAAAAATTCCAACGCTTTTTTAGGACCAATAGCTTCATCACCATTATGGAATTTAGAATCGGCTATATCGTGTAATAAAGCTGCTAATTCAACAATAAAAAGATCAACATCTTCACTTTTAGCAATTAATTTCGCATTTTTATAAACACGCTCTATATGAAACCAATCGTGTCCGCCTTCAGCATTTTGTAATTCCTTTTTTACAAAAATTATGGTATTTGATATGATGTGAGTTTTATCCATATAAAAAAAATAATGAGTTATCAAAAGTAAACAATTAAATTGTGATGTTGCTTTTAATTTAGGCTAAAAAAAATCTCGTTTTTGATACTTTTACGTATGCAAAAACGAGATAAATTTATTGTATTACTGTTGTTCTTATGAACAGAATTCTTCATAAGCACCAACTAAATTGGCAGCAATTGCTTCGGCACTTCTACCTTCAATATGATGTCTTTCTAAAATATGAACCAAGGCACCATCTTTAAATAAAGCAATGCTTGGTGATGATGGAGGAAACGGAACCATAAAATCTCTTGCTTTATCGGTTGCTTCTTTATCTACACCAGCAAAAACAGTTGTTAATGTTGTAGGTGTTTTATCGAATTCTAAAGAGGCAATTGCGCCTGGTCTTGCAGTACCTGCCGCACAACCACAAACCGAATTTACCATTACCAAAGTAGTACCTTCTTTTTTAATAGCATTTTCTACTTCATTGATAGTTGTTAATGAGGTGAAACCTGCATTCTCTAATTCAGCTTTCATGGGTTTTATTAATTCTTCTGGATACATAATTTTATATTTTAATATCTGAAAATAGAATTCAGATAGATTAGGCTACAAATATAGGTAGAAAAATGTATCTTTGAAACTTAAAAAAATCATAATATTTATACAAAATTTGAGATTTTGTATCGTTTGGTAATAAAATAAAAAATTATGGCAATAGCAAAGTGGTTAGGAACAAGTTTGGGTTGGGCATTTGGTGGTCCAATAGGAGCAATTATTGGGTTTGTATTAGGTAGTGCTGTAGATAAAGCAGCAGATCCAAATCAAAAAAGAATACAATACGATCCTAGACATCAAAAAAGAACACAAAGAAGAACACAAACTAGAGCTCAAAGGCAACAAGAAAATACTAAATCAGGTGATTTTGAGTTGAGTTTTTTAATATTAGCGGCTGTAATTATTAAAGCAGACAATACTATTGATAAGCGAGAATTAGATTATGTTCGTCAGCATTTTATAAAAATTTATGGAAGTAAAAAAGCCGAAAATTCTTTTAAAATGTTTAATGGTATTATGAAACGTAAAGTTGCTACAACAGCTGTTTGTGCTCAAATTAGAGAACATATGGATCACGCATCTCGTTTGCAATTGGTACATTTCTTATTTGGAATTTCAAAATCTGATGGTAATGTTCATGATTTAGAAATTGAAGAGATTCGTAAAATTGCAGGCTATCTTTACATAAGTGATAAAGATTATAGTTCCATAAAAGCGATGTTTTATAGTACTACCAAAGGTGCTTATGACATTCTAGAAATATCTAAAAATGCTACCAATGATGAATTTAAAAAAGCATATCGTAGAATGGTTAAAAAACATCATCCCGATAAATTACAGCACCTTGGAAAAGAACATGTAAAAATTGCGCAAGAAAAATTCAGAAAAATCCAAGAAGCCTACGAAATTATACAAAAACAACGGGGCTTGTAATTTTAACAATTTGTTTTATTATTGAGTATGAATTAGTAACAGTTCAGCGTTGATAAATGACAATTCGGATAATATTGTTTTTGGAATACGAATAAATTGAATTGATTTGCATTAGAAAATATAAAAATATGTTTATGAGCAATCAATCAAAAAAAATAGGATCAATAGTAGTATTCTTTACAATCGCAATTTCTTTAAGATATTACATCACTGTAATGAAACCCAGTTTTCTTTTAAATATAAATATGTATTTAGAAATTTTGTTGTGGGGAATTGGACCTCTTGTTGGCGGATTGGTTGTTGTAAAATTATTTAAAAGACCAAATCACTTAAAAATTTTAAGTCTAGGAATTTGGAAATCACTTGCCATAATAGGAATTCCAATGTTACTATTTTCATTGGTTGGTATTATAGAAACAGGAACTCCATATGTAAATGCACCAAAATTTGTTGGAATATTAATTCTTTACGCCTTGCTCGAAGAGTATGGTTGGAGAGGTTATTTACAATCAGAATTAAGTGGATTAAAGAAAATTTACAAGTATTTAATAATTACGATTCTTTGGTTTGTATGGCATTTAAATTTTGAAATCTCTATGAGTAATTTACTGTTCTTTATGCTATTATTTGCAGGTAGTTATGGAATTGGATATATTGCTGATAAATCTAAATCATTAATAATGAGCGCACTATTTCATTCATTTTCAAATATTTCTCAAAACGAATTGTTAAATGGAATTCATATGAATTATAAACTAATTATAATTGTGATAAGTGCGCTTAGTGCAATTTATATTATGAGATATAAAAAAATTAGTACAGTGCATAAAATAGCACCTAAAGCTTTTTAAGCTTACTACTTATTTGGAAAAGCACGTTTATTAAAAGCAATTAATAAACCAACACCAAAACTAATAGCAAAATCGGCTACATTAAAAATGGCATTGAAAAAAGTAAAGGGTTTTCCACCAAGTTTTGGAACCCAAGTAGGCATATCAAATGTTGTCATTGGAAAATAAAACATATCTACAACTCTACCGTGGAAATAAGAACTATATCCACCTTCTTTTGGTAAGAAAGTAGCTATATTCCGTGTTAATTGAGAGCTTTCTTCAAAGAAAACACCATAAAAAACAGAGTCAATGATGTTTCCCAATGCACCAGCAATAATAAACGAAACAGCTACAATAAGAATATTAGATGCTTTTCCTTTAATAGAAGACATTAGCCAATAGCCAATACCAAAAATGGCAAAAACACGAAATATGGTTAAAATAATCTTGGCTTGCGATTCACTTAAAAAAGTAAGAAAATTATTTAATTGAAATCCCCAAGCAGCACCTTTATTTTCAGTAAAGTGGATTCGAGCCCAATCTTGACCCAAAATATTCACTTCTTCATACATATGAAAATGTGTTTTAACGTATATTTTACTTAGTTGATCTACTAATAAAATCAAAAAAATAATGAAACCTGCTTTTTTCAAAAGGATTGTTTTAGAAAGGCAAATGTAATTTTTTTATTTGTGAAACGCTATAAAATTAATTTCAATTTTTTGTTAATTAGATGAATTGCTTCGATTAGAAAATTTATTCTAATGGTTATCTCATTCTTTTCCGTATTCCTTATACTATTTTCATCCATTTTTCATAAATTCGCCAATTGAAAGATTATAAGAAAAATGAGCACTAAATTTAAGACATACAAAGGGTTAGACCTTACCAAAGTAGCCAATGACGTTTTGAGTTTTTGGGAAGAGAATAATATTTTCCAAAAAAGTATAGATACCAAAGATAAAAACAAACCTTTTATTTTTTATGAAGGTCCGCCATCTGCCAATGGTTTACCGGGAATTCATCACGTAATGGGACGAACGATAAAAGATATTTTTTGTCGTTATAAAACCATGCAAGGTTTTCAAGTAAAGCGTAAAGCAGGTTGGGATACGCACGGTTTACCTATAGAGTTGGGTGTAGAAAAAGAATTGGGAATTACTAAAGAAGATATTGGCACAAAAATTAGTGTAGAAGAATATAACGAAGCGTGTAAAAAAGCCGTTTTACGTTATACGGATGTTTGGGAAAAATTAACCAAAAAAATGGGACATTGGGTTGATATGAATGACCCATATATCACATACAAACCCAAATATATGGAAACCGTTTGGTGGTTGTTAAAACAATTATACAATAAAGATTTGTTGTATAAAGGATATACCATTCAGCCGTATTCTCCAAAAGCAGGTACAGGTTTAAGCTCACACGAAATTAACCAACCAGGTTGTTATCAAGATGTTACTGATACTACTGTTGTAGCTCAATTTAAAGCGAAAAAAGAAACTATAAAAAACTCTTTTGCTAAGGTGAATGGTGATATTCATTTTTTAGCTTGGACAACAACTCCTTGGACATTACCAAGTAATACCGCATTAACAGTTGGTAATAAAATAGATTATGTATTAGTTAAAACATACAACCAATATACGTTTAAAGCTGTAAATTTAATTTTAGCGAAAGCATTAGTTGGAAAGCAATTTGGTAAAAAATTCAATCAAGTTGAAAATGAAAACGAATTGGCAAATTATGAAGATTCAAAACACGCTAAAGGCGTGTCAGGAAAAATTCCGTTTTATATTATTGATGAATGTAAAGGTGCAGACCTTGTCGGAATAAAATACGAACAATTATTAGCGTATGCGTTACCATATCAAAATCCAGAAAATGCTTTTAGAGTAATTGCAGGTGATTTTGTTACTACCGAAGACGGAACAGGAATTGTACATACCGCGCCAACTTTTGGGCAAGATGATGCTATGGTTGCAAAACAAGCCGTGCCAGAAGTGCCACCAATGTTGGTATTAGATGAAAATGAAAATCCGGTTCCATTGGTGAATTTACAAGGGAAATTCCGTCAAGAAATGGGAGAATTTGCTGGTAAATACGTTAAAAATGAATATTATCTTGATGGTGAAGCTCCAGACCGTTCTATGGATGTGGAAATTGCCATTAAATTAAAAGAAGAAAATAAGGCTTTTAATGTAGAAAAATACAAACATAGTTATCCGCATTGCTGGCGAACAGATAAACCAATTTTATACTATCCGCTAGATAGTTGGTTTGTGAAAGTTCCCGAGAATAGAGATAGAATGTTTGAGCTTAACGAAACTATAAATTGGAAACCCAAAGCTACAGGAACTGGTCGTTTTGGAAACTGGTTAAAAAATGCGAATGATTGGAACCTGTCTCGATCTCGTTTTTGGGGAATTCCGTTACCAATTTGGCGTACCGAAGATGGTACCGAAGAATTGATGATAGGATCGGTTGAAGAATTAAAAAATGAGATGGCAAAAGCAATAAAAGCTGGCGTTATGGATAGTGATATTTATGCCAATTTTGAAGTTGGTAATATGACCGAAGAGAACTATGATAAAATTGATTTACATAAAAGTATTGTAGATCAAATTACGTTGGTTTCTCCAAAAGGAGTGCCAATGAAGCGTGAAAGTGATTTAATAGATGTTTGGTTCGATAGTGGCTCAATGCCTTATGCACAATGGCATTATCCATTTGAAAACAAAGAGAAAATAGATGATAATAAATTTTTTCCAGCAGATTTTATTGCTGAAGGAGTAGATCAAACTCGTGGATGGTTTTATACACAACACGCCATTGCTACTATGGTTTTTGACTCGGTTGCTTATAAAAATGTCGTTTCTAACGGATTAGTTTTAGATGCAACAGGTAAAAAAATGTCTAAAAGTTTAGGCAATACTATAGAACCCTTTAAAGCGATGGAAGATTATGGAATAGATGCTATTCGTTGGTATATGATTTCTAATGCCAATCCTTGGGATAATTTAAAATTCGATTTAGAAGGTGTAAATGAAGTGAGACGTAAATTTTTTGGAACACTTTATAATACCTATTCGTTCTTTTCATTATATGCCAATGTGGATAACTTTAACTATAGTGAAGCCGAAATTGTACCAAACGACCGACCAGAAATTGATCGATGGATTTTATCGGAATTGAATACTTTGGCAAAAAATGTAGAAGATTATTATGCCGATTATGAACCAACAAAAGTAGCAAGAGCAATACAAAACTTTGTAGGTGAATTTTTGAGTAATTGGTATGTACGATTAAGTAGAAGACGTTTTTGGAAAGGCTCTTATGAGCAAGATAAAATATCGGCTTATCAAACTTTGTACACGTGTATGCTTACCGTTACTAAGTTAGCAGCACCAATAGCTCCATTTTTTATGGATAATTTATATCAGGATTTAATTAAAAACACAGGAGTTGAAAAATTTGAATCAGTTCATTTAGCCGATTTCCCAAAATACAATGCAAACCTTATTGATAAAGATTTAGAACGAAAAATGCAAAAAGCACAGAAAATTTCTTCTATGGTTTTATCACTTCGTAAAAAAGAATCTATTAAAGTAAGACAGCCATTGCAACGTGTTATGATTCCAGTATTAGATACAAAGGAACGTGAAGATATATTGGCAATTCAACATTTAATAATTGCTGAGGTTAATGTAAAAGAAATTGAATTGATAGATGATGCATCAGATATCTTAGTAAAAAGTATTAAACCCAATTTTAGAGTACTTGGACCTCGCTTTGGAAAAGATATGCGTTTTGTAGGAGCTGAGGTTGGAAAATTTACAGCAAAAGAGATTTCGAAAATAGAAAAAGAAGGTAAGATCGATATTGAAATTAATGGAAATGTTGTATCTTTAACACTCGCTGAGGTAGAAATTACTTCGCAAGATATCGAAGGTTGGTTAGTTACCAATCAAGATGGTTTAACAGTTGCATTGGACATCAATATAGATGATGATTTACGTAAAGAAGGAGTTGCAAGAGAATTGGTTAATCGCATTCAGAATTTAAGGAAAGAATCCAATTTTGATATTTTAGATAGAATCACTTTAATTGTACAAAAAGATGCTGTTTTAGAAGAGGCTATTAAAGAAAATGAAGCCTATATAAAAACGGAAACATTAACAGATACTTTAATAGTTAAAGAAGCTGTAAAAAATGGTATAGAAATTGTATTTGATAATGTAAATACAAAAATAGTAATAGAGCGTATTTAGTATAAATATGCTTCAAAAAAAAATAAAAAAATGAATGATAGAGTAATAATGTATAACGATAAAGATTTAGCAGAGTTTAAATTAATTATTGAAGATAAGATAGCTAAAGCACAAGAGGTTTTAAACTTATTGGAAGGATATTATAAAAATGATAGTGATAATGGAACCGAAGATACTTCACCATCTTTTAAACCGCTAGAATCAAGTAACTTATCCAAAGAAGAAAACACCAAATTAGCTATTCGTCAAGAGCGTTTTATTCGTGATTTAAAGAATGCATTAATTCGTATAGAAAATAAATCTTATGGTGTATGTAGAGTTACAGGAAAACTAATACAAAAAGCACGTTTAAAATTAGTACCTCACGCAACATTAAGTATTGAGGCTAAGAATAAACAATTATAATATTAAAAATATGAAATATATAATTCAGGTTTTTTTGCTATTGCTAATTAGTACAGCAACTTTTGCCCAAACAACCGAAGTAAAAGAAAAAATGATTCCTCTAGACGAGAAGAATTATCATATAGATTATCCTGCCAATTGGGATCTCGATCAAAGCCGAGCTGGTGTTGA
>Ga0256844_10000611_pt1 | contig 13703 bp, 11 predicted proteins | sample MusselsmetaG_FD_189100 | JGI IMG/M metagenome (GOLD analysis project Ga0256844, IMG submission 189100) | Mussel associated microbial communities from hydrothermal vent at the East Pacific Rise, Pacific Ocean - Mussels | ecosystem: Host-associated > Mollusca > Shell > Unclassified ... | reverse complement strand
GAAACAGCTTAACAACTAGATACAGACAGAATACATTTTATATAATTACCTCACGTTTTTGGTAATGCGTATGCAAAAGTTCATGAGCTTTATGGCTCAGAGGCTCTTCCAAGAAATCGGCATACAGTTTCTGAACATCAGGATTCTTATGCGATACCTTTATAGACTCTTTGTCATCGATATTATAAAGCGATTTGGCTCTAACTCGAATAGCCTCTTCATCCATCTTAATTGGTTGACCACCGCCACCAACGCAACCCCCTGGGCAAGCCATTATTTCTATAAAATGGATATCGTCTCTTCCGTTTCTAATTTCGTCAAGCAATTTTTTTGCATTTGCTAGACCATTCACAACCGCAACACAAAGCTCTAAATCTCCAATTTGTATTTTGGTTTCTTTTCTATTCTTAAAATCACGAAGAGCAGTTATTTTGAACTCTATCAACTCTTTACCTGTCAATTTGTAATGAGCAGTACGAATAGCCGCTTCGGCAACACCTCCAGTTGTCCCAAAAAGTTTACCTGCCGAAGTACGACTTCCAAGAGGATTATTTGCTACTTCAGCATTTAAGTTGTGAATATCAATACCATACATTTTAATAAGCTTTACAAACTCACGAGTGGTAAGCACTGCATCAACATCACTAATTCCATTTTGAGTCATTTCCTCACGCTGACCTTCAAATTTCTTTGCAGTACAAGGCATTATGGCAACCGAATATAATTTGTCTTGAGGAATATTTTCCTTCTCAATAAAATAGCTTTTTATAACAGCCCCCGTCATTTGCTGAGGCGATTTACAAGAAGAAATATTCTCAATAAAATCAGGAGCAAACTCTTCAGCATATTTTACCCATCCTGGGCAACAACTAGTAATAAGAGGTAATTTGCCTTTGTTAAGTATTCTATCAATAAGTTCAGAAGATTCCTCCATTATGGTAAGGTCGGCCCCAAAACTGGTATCAAATACATAGTCAAAGCCAATTTTTCGAATTGCAGCATTCATAATGCCATTAATATCAAGACCCGCTTGCATGCCAAATTCCTCGGCAATAGAAATAGATATAGAAGGAGCATATTGTATTGCCACCTTAATTTCTGGATTTTGAAGAGCTTGTTTTATTTCTGCAAAGTGATTTTTCTCGGTAAGAGCTCCGGTTGGGCAAACCATAATACATTGACCACAATTCACACAGCTCGAAGTATTTAAGCCTTTATCAAAAGCAGTACCTACAACGGTGTGATTACCACGTTGAACAAAGTCGATACAAGCTACTCCCATTACTTCCTCACAAATACGAACACATCGCCCACAAAGAATACACTTCTCGGGGTCGCGTACAATACTTGCACTTGAGCGGTCTAAAGGTTGCTTATTTTTTCGTCCTCTTATTCTTCTTTCGGTGATTGAAAGCTCCTCAGAAAGACCCTGGAGTTCACAATTTCCATTTCTTACGCAATAGAGGCAATCGTCAGGATGGTTAGAAAGCAATAGCTCTACAATAGTTTTTCTTGACTCATTTACGCGAGCAGAATGCGTATTTATTTCTAAGCCTTCATATACAGGAGAAGAGCAAGATGTTATCAGTTTGTCAGAATTTACATCCTCAACAACACACATTCGGCAAGCTCCTGTTGGCATCATATTTTTAAGATGACAAAGGGTTGGCACTTTTATACCTTCACGATTCAAAGCATCTAGAATGGTTTCCCCATTATTAGCTTCGATGGTTTTATTATTAACTGTTATCTTCATTATCAATTATTTAAGAAATTGTAATAGCACTAAATTTACAAACGTCGAAACATGTTCCGCAAGCAATACATTTGTCATCAACAATAAAATGAGGCGCTTTCCTGCTTCCAATTATGGCATCGGTAGGGCATTTTTTGGCACATATGGTACAGCCAGTACAAGCATCAACATCAATGGTGAATACTCTTAATTCGGTACAAACATTAGCGGAGCATTTTCGCTCGTAAATATGTTCTTCGTATTCCTCTCTGAACCATTGTATGGTACTAAGCACTGGATTTGGAGCTGTTTGTCCTAATCCGCAAAGCGAAGTCTCCTTAATTACTTTACCAAGCCGTTCGAGCTGAGTTACCCCTTTAAATCTGCGCAATGCCTCGTGTTTATCATTATGATGAGGCTTGTGAGTAATATCCTCTAAAATTTCCAACATTCTGCGCGTACCTTCACGGCAAGGAATACATTTTCCACAGCTCTCACGTTGGATAAAATCCATAAAGAATTTAGCGACATCAACCATGCAGGTATCTTCATCCATTACTACAAGTCCACCTGAGCCCATCATTGCCCCAACTTCAATAAGTGATTCATATTCTATTGGAATATCAAGATTTTGCTCCGTAATACATCCACCAGAAGGGCCTCCAATTTGAACTGATTTAAATTTTTTATTGTTGGGAATACCACCTGCAATATCAAAAACCACTTCTCTTACGCTGGTTCCCATAGGAATTTCAACGAGACCCGTTTTAGCTATTTTACCAGAAAGAGCAAACACCTTAGTCCCCTTGCTTTTTTCGGTACCAATGGCAGCAAACTTATCCTCACCTTCTTTGATAATAAAAGGTAGATTGGAAAGCGATTCCACATTATTGATAATAGTAGGTTTGCCAAAAAGTCCGCTCACAGCAGGGAATGGAGGTCGAGGTCGAGGCATTCCTCTTTTGCCCTCAATACTATTAATAAGTGCTGTTTCTTCGCCACAAACAAAGGCTCCTGCACCAGTTTTTACTTTTATTTCAATATTAACCCTGGAGCCAAAGATATTTTCACCTAACAATCCATATTCTTTGGCCTGTTGGAGTGCTATCTTCAATCGTTTAATAGCAAGTGGGTATTCGGCTCGAATATAAACATAGGATTTGCTTGCGCCAATCCCATAGGCAGCTATTGCCATACCTTCTATTAGGCGATGGGGGTCGCCTTCAATTACAGCTCTATCCATGAACGCTCCAGGGTCTCCTTCATCGGCATTACAAATTAAGTATTTCTGATTAGCAGGAGTATTTAGGGCAAATTTCCATTTCTTACCAGTAAGAAACCCTCCGCCGCCTCTACCTCGGAGTCCACTCTTTTCAACTAAATCACAAACTTCTTCAGAATTCTTTGACTTAATTAAATCTAAAAATCCTGTATATCCGCCACTTGCAACATATTCATCGATGCTAATAGGATTTACAATCCCACAGTTTTTAAGAACAATACGAAATTGTGGTTTAAAGAATGGAAGTTCATTGATGTCAGGTATTCCTTCCCATTGATGGTTATTAAAAGAATTGAATTGACATAGTATTTGTTGTTCTTTTACTTCTGATTTAGCTTTAAGAATGCTATCAAGAATATCCTCCACCTTATCAGCAGTAGCGTTTTCAAAACTGAGGCGATTGTGACCGGGCAATTGCACATCCATTAATGGTTCAGAGGAGCACAAACCAATACAACCTGTTTCGATAACAGTTGCTTCAATTTGATGCGATTTGAGATATGTTTTTACAGCAAATAGAGTCTTATCGGCTCCAGCACCCAAACCACAAGTACCTGTACCAATAAAAATTACAGGCTTAGTAATAATCTCACGCTTCAAGCCTTTAATTAGATCCGTATTACTATAATCCTTTTTTGGATTTGATAGTATCTCTTCAATTATATATTGTTTTGTAGAACTCATTATTTCTCTTTTAGATTGTCAATAATTTCTTTAATTGAAGCTGAAGTAACTTTAGCATGAAACTCCCCGTTGACAGAAATTACAGGAGCCAAGCCGCAAGCACCAATACATGCCACAATCTCAAGGCTAAATTTACCATCACGAGAAGTTTCTTCATTCTTTATTTTTAAAGTTTTCTCCAATTCTTGAAGAACATTGGCAGATCCTAAAACATGACAGGCTGTTCCTCTGCAAACTTGAATATGATACTTTCCTTTTGGTTGAAATCTAAACTGATTATAGAAAGTTGCTACACCATATATTTTGCTTACAGGTAGGTTTAACAATTCACCTATTTCAACTAGTGAATTTTCTGATAAATAGCCCTCCTTTTCTTGTACCTCTTGTAGTATTGGAATTAAACTATCTCTTTCTACATCTTTATATTTTTCTAGTATCTGCTTCATTTGACTTTTATATTATTTACTAGTCCTCAATAAGTTGTTGCCATTTTAGTTGTCGCAATGCAAAGACTGTTGTTCGCCTAGTTTTCAACGATTATCACCTGATTTTCCTGGTTTAATCCAACTACACTAATAGGGCATACATTATTGGGGACTAGTGCTTAGTAATTAGTATTAAAGAAACTTCTCAATGTTTTCAATTAGCTTTTGTGCTTCCACAGGTTTTTTGATAAAAGCTTTTACAGGAACCCAAATGAGTTCACCATTTTCATCTTTATAATCGATACCAGCGTCACCTAGGATAGTATTCTCAACCAACAAAACATCCAAATCATGATTATTCATTTCAGAGCGATAGTACCGTGCGAAGCGCATAGAATCGTCATCTTTAGATGAGAATACATTTATGGAAGTTTGCATTATAACAGGCATATTTACAAATTCTTCATTTGTTGCAAACTCCTTTGCAAGTTCAAAGCCTTCGTAGTGCGTTGACATCATCACATCACAAATAGCAAGATTTGGCCTTTCTGTTTTAGCTAGTTCTATAGCTTCTTCTTTACTTGTTGCAGCAATAATTTGGTATCCTTCGTTTTTTAGGATCGTTTCTACGATAGTAATCACATCAATATCGTCATCTACAATTAAAATTTTCTTTGTCTTTTTCATCACTAATACGTGTTTGAATTAATACTATTTTGTTCTAATTATGAAGCAAATGTATATAGGTAAAACAAGATGGAATAGCGTATAATGTGAATTTTTTTTAGAGTATAAACACCTAATATTCGACTGTATTTAGCTGTGCTTGTGACTATTATAAAATATTTCTTTGAGTAAAAAATATTAATATTCAGATGTAATTAATTAAAGATAAAGCAGTTGGTGAGAATAAAATTTGTATTGTTTTTGGGATTAGGTATTTTGGTTTTAGTTTCTTGTAATGGTCTTAGACCTGCGTTGCGCCATTTACTTGCAATGCTCGTGTAGTTGGGACATTAAAGAAGATGAAATTGGAAAATTTTACGAATGGCTTTTTACATAAGACCATTTTTCAGCGCAAACATAATAAGGTTAGGAGCATTTTTAGCTCCAGTTTTATCAAATAGTCGTGCTTTATGCCCATCGACAGTGCGTTTGCTAAGGTGTAGTTTTTCTGCTATTTCGACATTGGAATAACCTTTGGCAATAAGTTTAAGAATATCTTTCTCCCTATTGCTTATTACAACATGGGTTTGCGTTACGGTATTACTATTATACTGAGTAGAAATAACAAACTCCTCTGAGAAATAAGTTTCGCCATAGAACACTTTTTTAATTGCAGCTGCAAGTTGATCTTTGGTCGTTTTTTTAAGCAAAAAGCCCTTAGCTCCAGCCTCTATCATCTTATTGAAATAGCCAATTTCTTCGTGCATTGTTAATGCAATTACCTCTGTTTCAGGATATTTATCTTTTACTTTTTTAGTGGTATCAATTCCATTTAATCCGGGCATATTAATGTCCATCAAAATAATATCGGCAGGATTTGTTTTCATTAAACGCATTACTTCTTGACCATCGGAAGCTTCATTAAGTACTTTTACAAAAGATATTTCGTTTAGTACTGTTCGCAGCCCTTTGCGAAATATTAAATGATCGTCAGCTATTATTACACCTATTATTTCCATTTTATTAATATTTTATTATAGCCATAAACATCAAACCCATATTCTTTTTACTATTGAAATCGCAATGTCCTTTTATGGATTTTATTTTATTGATAATATTATTAAGCCCTAAGCCTCTACTATTCTCTATCACATTATTTACATCAAAACCAACTCCATCGTCTTTATAATAAAGAATAATCTGATTATTTATATTCTTAAGTTCAAGCTTAATAGACTTTGCCTTTGAGTGTTTGAGCGCATTGTTAATAAGCTCTTTGACTGCCTGAAAAAGCACCGAATCGACTAGGTCATTATTACAATTTTTATATTCATCCGTAGTAAGAACAATGCTTATACGCTTTGTATTATTGACGTACTTACAAAACTCTTTTACTGCTGAAACAAGCCCTAAATCGTGAAGAATATTTGGGGTAATATTATTTGCAATTTCCCTTGCTGTTGAAATTGAAAGTTCGGCAAGCTCGTCGATATCATTTAAAACTTGCTCCTTACTCGTATGCTTAAAATCATCTTTCTTGAGCAAATCAACATAAAGCTTTATAGTAGAAAGTATGGGGCTAAGTCCATCATGCAAATCAGAAGCAAAGCGTTTGCGTTCTTTTTCTTCCGTTTTAATAATCGTTTGAAGAAGCTTTTTCTCAAACTCCTTTCGTTTCATAATATTTCTAGCAACCGAAATAATTACTTGTTTTCCATCGTATTCAGCAAGCCGACTTTTTATCTCTATGGGGCACACTTCCCCATTCTTTTTGATATGTTCTGTTTCGTAGGTATAAACTTTTCGATTGATAATTTTTTGAATATTATCTCTAAACATTTGTTGATATCGAGGTGTTTTAAGGTCTCTAAAACTTAGTTTTACAAGCTCTGCCTTATCATAACCCATCATTTTGCATGCGATATTATTTACTTCTATAATATTACCATGAGGATCGGATAAAAATATTGCATCACTACTGTTTTCGAAGAGAAAATTGAATATGTTTTCTACCATAGCATTATATTATTATTTGTCAAAGGTAGTTACAGATTCAAATTATCAGACAAATATCAATTGAGTATTATCATGATTATTACGTAATAAATCAATTTAATAGTTCAGTAAATATGTACCTAATAGACACTACTTAGACGTAGTAGTAATACTTTGTAAGGAGCACTTAGATTTCGTAGGATGCTTTTACATAAAAGAGTTAGCCTCCTATTTTACCTTATGCTGAAGGTTGGAAGCAAACATTAGCTCATCAAAAGTACGATCAAGAATTTTGCTATAAAACTGCTCGGTTACTAGCTCCTTTTGAAACCGAACCTCGTCTCCAACTTGAGCAGTAGTTGTTGTTACAGCAACCCAAAAGTCGTTATGTTCGTGGCCTTCCACATGTTTATGTCCCTCCAAATTCTCATGAATTTTCAAATACGTATATCCACCAGCGTCTAAAGTTTCCATAATCGTACCTTGATAAAATGGTTTTACTTGCTCGGCATGTATTGTATCCTGAGGTGTTGTTGTTTGTTCATGCGTTTTAGCTACAGGCTCGTTACATTGCGTAAATGCTAGTAATATGAGTAGTACAAATATATAATTAAGCTTCTTCATGTTTTTCTATAATTTTGAGCTTCCGTTTCCGAAAAGCAATAAGGATTAATATGACAATAATTGCGATGGTTGTATATACCCATGAAGGCACGGGCACAGGGTCTCCGGTTGCGTATGAGTGCATTCCCGAAAGGTAAAAGTTTACTCCAAAATAGGTCATCAAAATAGTATAATAAGATAAAAGTGAGCCTACGGCAAAAAGGAAATAGGAGTACCATTTTTTAAATAAGCGAAGGTGCAAAACAAGGGTGTAAATAATTATGGAAACATAGGTCCAGGTTTCTTTTGGATCCCAGCCCCAATAGCGTCCCCACGATTCGTTGGCCCAAATAGCACCTAAAAAATTACCAATAGTAAGGAGTACTATTCCTACCGTTAGCGTGGCTTCATTGATATACGTGAGATTTTCGATATGTGAGTCTAAATGAGGACGTTTATCACTTCTCAAAGTAAAAATAAGGAGGGTAATAAAACCCAATATTGCGGCTACGCCAAAAAAGCCATAACTTGCAGTAATAACAGACACATGCACGCTTAACCAATAGGATTTAAGTACTGGAACTAAACTTGTAATTTGTGGATTTATCTCGCCTAACCATGCTGCGAAAATAAAAATGCCTGCCATAATTAATGATGCTCCCATGGCAATAGCGGAACGCCTAAAGAATAGCAATGCAGCAATTATTGATGAGTAAGCGATATAAACCATGGTTTCGTAGGTATTACTTATTGGCGCATAACCACCGATATACCACCTTAATGCAATGCCTAAAGTATGTACTGAAAATAGAATAAATACGATGGTATTTATCCCAAATGCGATTTTTGGATTAACCATTCGGTTATAAAACATGGATATTAAGCTGTAAAATAGGAGCATAAACCCGAGCAGTAAATAGGCGATAAAAAGTTTTACAAATAATGCGCTTTTATTATACCAAAGTTCCACATCAATTTTTGATTGTGTTGGTATAATATCGGCGCCCATTATATTTTGATATTCTTTAATGAAATTTATGCTTGCAATGGCTTTATCATAATCGCGATTATAAATTAAATCAAAAAAGGTTTCTGTATTTTTCGAAAGCTCAGGGTCATCCATTTCCATAAACATGGTAGGCATATCAACCCATTTTTTTGAAGCATCGTTGGGAAGTGGAAAAATGCGTAATAGCATTCCTCGATACGACATAAATGCCACATTAAGCAATTCGTCAACCTGAATTAAATCACGTTCGAAAGTACCTCGCTTTGAAGGCGACAATTGATTTGCATCATTAGTTTCTTTAGTTAGTTTGAATTCCCCTTTTTCATTAAAGAAGTCAGCAAAAGATAATAACTTCTGTGTTGTTGGTACGCCTAATAATTTTCGTAATCGGGGCGTTTTAACTTTAATAATAGCTACATTTTTCCAAATATCGGGACGCGAAACCATTCCCAAAATTACTTGGTTGGCATTCATTCCATGCCACGAACTTTTACCTGTGAGTTTATTCAGCACCTCTTTATTTTGGGTGTCGAGGGGCTTCATTCTTCCCGTTGGACCTTGTACAATCAATCGCCCAAAGACCGCTGCCACTTCTTTCGAATGGTCACGATGCTCTTGAATATAGGTTTCAATATAGGCACTGTATTCTTCTTTCTGAGAAAACACATTGAGATTAGCCAAAAGGAAAAGAGGTAGTAATATCGTAGCCATAGGCATACGTTTTATCTTACGAATAAGATAACGAAATCGGGATTTGCTGTCGAATGCAATTAGAATTAAACCTAAAAACAGTAAAGCATAACCGATGTAAGTGAGTAGTAATCCAGGGTCTTTGTTCACCGTAAGAATAGTTCCTTTTTCGTCAGAATCGTATGATGTTTGAAAAAACTTATAGCCTTTATACGTAAGGGTATTATTCATATAAATATTGGCTTCAAAATCTTCTCCTCCTTGGTGATCAATCACCCGAACATCAGAACTAAACTCAGAAGGCGACATGCTACCAGGATATCTTTTTAGTTCAAACTTTTTTAGTTCAATGGAAAATGGAGTCTTTAGTTGTTGGTTTCCAATCACCACAATATTCGATTTTTCTCCTTCACGAATATGCATAAGTCCATCAATACCAAAATTATGGGTTACGAATGCACCTAAAAGAATAATAATAATAGCAAAGTGAAAAATAGGCCCTGGTCGAAAAAGCTTTATTCGCGCATTAATTAATATGACTACCATATTGATGGCCGAAAAAAGCAATAAGCTTTGATACCACCAACTTGTATATACGTAATCTCGGGCAAAAGAATTGCCATAATCGTTTTCCAAAAATGTACCCACGGCAGCACCTATTGCTAATAGTGCCAGCAATATGAACATGGTACGATAGGAACTAAATATCTTGTTTATCATTGATAATTCTAATTATGTATAGTGGAAATTACTCCACCTTAATGTTTGATATTCTAAAACAGCAAACTTAATAAAAACCCACTTCCATAATGAAAGTGGGTCTTCAATTTCTAGAAGATATTTATCATATCTTTTAGATTACACAAATTGTTATTAAATGCTATCTTTAGTTCTTAAAATAAGAAGCTTCAGGATCGGAACCTTTAAGGGTTTTTTCAGAAATCAAGCCTCTTTCTTTAGCTTGCTTAATCCATTCGGCTTCTAGAGTCTTCTTAAACTCTAGTTTTGCAGCAACTAATTTTTCCAAAGGAACGCCTGCTAATTTCTGCGCATTTTCTTTAGTAGAAAAATCAGGAGCAGAATAATCCATCACTCCGTGCTTGGCCAAAACCGACACTAGTTTAATACGAGCGCTCATAGCATAATCGTTTGCTACGGCTAATAGGCGAAGTGTTTCTTCAGGTGCGTGGAAGAAAGAAGGGTGGGAAGCAACCGCATAATCCCATCTCCATTGTCCTTTACGAATATCATCGCGTATGGCTTTTAGCTCCTCATCCGTTGCGCCAACTTCCATTGCCTTAGCAGTTTCGAGGTGGGCTTTTGCTAAATTATCCATAGTAAGCTCATGAAGTTGATCTTTGCGCTCATATTTTCTATGAACAATTGCTTTCAACTTTTCTTCACTTTCACGATGGCAAGTCATACACGAACGATCCATGGTATTCAATGGGTTTTGCAATTGGTGATCCGAATACTTAACCGAACCTTCTTGAGTATAAGGCATATGACAGTCGGCACACGAAACGCCTTTCTTGCCATGAATACCTGTTTTATACAACTCATATCCTGGATGCTGTGTTTTCAAAATGGGCGCTTTTGATATTTTATTTACAAAATCGGTATGACCCACTTCATCATAATATTTTTCAGCACCTTCAGCTGTTAAGCCATATTTCCAAGGTAGGGTAACTACTTTAGCGACTTTTTTATTTCCATTTTCGTCTGTCCATTCTGTTTTCTTAAAATAATACTCAACATGACACTGAGCACAAACCAAATTTCGTTTTTCTTGGTGTGTTGACTCATCGAAAGTAGGTAAACCAGCAGCTTTTAATGCACGGTCTAAATGAGGAACATGCATAGCCAATTCGGCAGTTTTCGGATCATGACAATTATAGCAGCCAATAGGATTAATAATCTCTGTTCCATATTTTGCCCATTTCCCAGTAAAAAATTCTAACTCACCATCTTCCTCAATCATACGAGGTACATCGGGCGATTTACAAGTCCAACATGCTGTTGGCATAGGACCTGTTTTTGAATCCACAGGTGCTCCTGTTCGCAAAGTATTACGGTTATCTTGCACAGCATAATAATGACCTCGTGGCGCATTATAATCCTTAGCAAAACCATATCCAGCCCATAAAATGGCAAGCTGTGGTTTTTCCTTGAGCATGTCTTTTAGGTCAGAGCCTTCTTTGGTTTTTATCCACGAACCATATTCGCGTGGGTAATAACGAGCCCAAGCTTCATTTTTTGCTCTATCCTCATGAGCAATCTCTGGCGATTTGTTTAGGTCAACACGCTCTTGTTCTCTTTTGTCGATACTACCTGCCAATAATCCCATAGCAACAATGGCTATTAAAGATATAATAAGTAGAAATTTGTAATTCATTTTCATATTTCAAAAATTTTAGTTGTTTAACACTAGTTATTTTTATTTTACTTCTTTAACACCCAAATTATTAGGTGTTGTAGTAGTTGCTCTTACTTTTCCGTGGGGTACCGATTTGTGGCATTCCCAACATCTTCGTCCTGTAGCTACCTCAGGATCTTGGTAATTGTGATATTTGTCTGCATTGTTTGTTATTGTGGATACAATACTTTTGTGGCAAGAAATACAATTCTCTTGCACCCTTTTTGCACCATCTTCACTGATTTTTATGGCAGGGTCGTAAGTATTCATCGTAAAGGCTTTCGAGTGATTCCATCCATCAACGGTTTTAGCCTTATACTTCTTAAAAAATCCATCTCGGGGCAAATGACAATCTACACAGACCGCCTCACGTGCGTGCGAGCTATGTTGCCAAGTTGCATATTGTGTATTCATCACATGACAATTAATACAAGCTTTGGGGTCACTTGATAAATACGATGGCATTTTAGAAGCATACACGATGTATCCAAAAAAAGCAACAGCAATCACAAAACTTGCTATCGAAATCTTTTTTAGTGTATTATCCTTCATATGCTAAGCTTTTTATGTATAAAATTAATTTTGACTCATGTTCATATGTTTCATATATTGCTATAAAACATGTAAAAGGGTAAAAAAACATATTGCAGTTTTCATGCTGCAATATGTTTTTTTATCAATTATTTAGATTCTGGAGTTTTTGCTTTTTTTCCGTTAAGAAATGTAGGTTTTACTACTAACATCAACCAAGCTGACCAGTTAGATGCACCAAAAGCAGGCTGAGCTTGAATAACGCCCGTTGCATTTCGTGAAGTTTGTAATTCTCGCAAAGTAGCTGAATCAAACATTCCTGAAACACCTCCTTTGATAAGTACATTCTTATCATACTTATAACCAATGTAAGTGTCTAGTTCCATACCTAATCCGGCTGACATTGCTTTAATGTCTCCTGATCCAAAATATAATTCTTCTCCATCAAGTACGTCTGCAGCAGCCATAAAATAATGGAATGCAGCACCTGCGATAAATTTATTCTTTTTATAATCTACTTTTAAGTAAATATCTTGAAGACCAACGCTATTACCGTGGTTTCCTACGTAGAAGTAATCCATCCAACCATTAAATTTATGATTGGTACCATAAAGAGGGGCAAAAGCACTATTCTTTTTTCGAGCTGCTAAGCTTGTATCTGTTTGACTTATACCTGATAGATATTCATAACCCGCACCGACTGAGATATTATCAGTTAGTTTATAGTTAAGATCAATTCCGATATTCATGGCAGAATAGCTTTTATGATAGTCTTTTCCAGCATCTCGATAAGTGTTCTTGTCTTTACCCAATTGGTAATAGAAATTGAATCCTACTTTTAATCCACCTGTTTTGAAAACAGAACGCTGACCAACAATCTGAGAATAGGTAGTCATTGAACCTGGATTAGGATTGTTTAGTATTTTATCATCTACACCATTGTTTAATAACAAAACACTTATAGTATAAGAGTCGGTTATTTTTTTATTAAACCATAAAAACTGCATTGATTTATAGGTTTTAGGAACATTCATAGGGCGTGTTTGCACTTGATTTACAGCAAGTCCAAAATGCAATTTAAAATCAGCTTCATACTTAAACAATGCAAGGTCGTGTGAACGTGCTTGCTGTGCCCAATTTACAGAACCTAAAATACGTTGGTCGTCATAAGCTAATTCCATGCGACCCACTTTAACCGATATTTTGTCATTTAATAATAACTCAGCCCATGCTTGGTGAATTGTAGTACTCATTCCATCATTTTTTGCTAATTGCGACGTACGTCCCCAAACACGAACATCTTGAATTTGAAGACCTACTTTAAATTTGTCGGTCTTATAACCTAAACCCAAACGAGTTCGTTGAGAAGTAAAGAGATTAAACATATCTCCTTGTTCAGTTTGCAATTTTTTGTTTCCATGGTCAAATTCTACCCGAGGGCGAAATTCTCCATAAAGTGAAAATTGCGCATAAGTAGTTGCCGATATTAGCAATACTACCATTAGTGTAAAAAGCTTTTTCATAATTCTAGTTTTATTTGTTTTTAATTATTGATATTCGTTGCGACAATTCATGAATTGTCGTTACTATTAATTATTGATATTCGTTGCGCAGCCATGAACTGTCGTTACTATTAATTATTGATATTCGTTGCGCCAGCCATGAAC
>Ga0256844_10000610_pt1 | contig 13718 bp, 16 predicted proteins | sample MusselsmetaG_FD_189100 | JGI IMG/M metagenome (GOLD analysis project Ga0256844, IMG submission 189100) | Mussel associated microbial communities from hydrothermal vent at the East Pacific Rise, Pacific Ocean - Mussels | ecosystem: Host-associated > Mollusca > Shell > Unclassified ... | reverse complement strand
GATGGAAAACCAAACCAAGGTCCAAAAATTAAAAATGGTATGGTATTTTGTTTAGAGCCAATGATTTGTCAAAAAAGTGATGAACCCATTATTTTAGAAGACAGATGGTCAGTGGTTAGTGAAGACGGGTTACGCTCATCACATTATGAGCATACTGTAGCCATTATTGATGGTAAAGCAGTTATTTTAACAGAAGCCTAAAATAGTTTATAATGAGTAAACAAAATACAGAAGTAAAACAAAACAACATGATTTCAAAGGAGAAATAGATGGCTAAAGACGACGTAATAGAAATAGATGGTAAAGTAGTTGAAGCATTACCAAATGCAACTTTTAGAGTTGAATTAGATAACAAACACAACATACTTTGTCACATTGCAGGAAAGATGAGAATGCACTACATTAAAATCTTACCAGGCGATAAAGTAAAAGTAGAATTAACCCCATACAGTCTTGATAAAGGACGTATTACTTTTAGATATAAATAGGCTATTATTTATATTTTAAAATTATTTCCATTTCTATCTTCTCAGGTAGGAATGGTTTCAACTTTTTTTCTTCTCTCTTAAACAATCAAAATTTCTACACTTTTAATCTTTCACTGAAACTATAACGCTATAATCATTCTCAATTAAGCAGAGGATACATCATGAACATATGGAAATATGCAGAAGAGAAAGAGACCCATCTTTTAGTAAAGTTTTACAAAGAAGACCATGGAGAAGGAACATTTTTAGGCGATTTAGATGAAGAGACCATTAGAGCGATGATTTTAGAGATTAAGCCTGATATTAAGATTGATCAGGCTTATGGAACATTGGATTATTTTGGTATGTTACCCATTTTAGTAACGAAAAAAAAATAACTTAATAAACCAAAAAGTAGTTGGCTAAGAACAGCAGTGAAATATGAATGGTTTTAATGAGTGTTAAAGCCATAATATTTCCCATTTGACATGAGGTACAGGTTGTATACTGTTTTCCTTCATATTGTGCATAAAATAGATAGCCAACAGTTAAGAATGCAAGAAATATCATAAGATAATTTTCTGCCATCTTTAATAGAGCCAACATCTCTGTCGAGAGAAAAAAGCTAGAAGCTACACCCATAAATCCTACAATTAGACCATATTTTATGGCTTTTAAAATTTTCTCATTTTTTAAATTAGTTGGACAAACTTCAGGCATTATATCATTACAGTTATTTGCAATTTTATTTTCAAAATGTTGTTTCTCTTCTTTACTTAGGCGTATAAGAAAGTTTGAACCCAAAAGGTAGTCTGTTTTTCTCTGAATAAGTGTAGAAAGTTCCCCTGTAGCTTCTAAAAACTGCTGTTTCCCTTCTCTGTCTTCATACATCAATTTAATGCTCTCATGACGTGTTGTAGTGGCTGAAATGTTAGGAAAGTATGCTGTTCTCTCAAGAGGATGGACTTTACCTGATTTGTTGATGATGATAGGATTAATAATTTCTAAAAAGCTATCATCTTCTTTTCTTATAACAAGAACAGCCAATGGAGAGCTTATTTGAAATGCTGCTAACCCTTGTAAGTTATTGGCTTCAATGGTCTCTTTAAGGTCTTGAAGTAGTGAGAATAACTCTTCATTGAAATGGCGTACTGTTCCTCCAAAATCAAAACCCTCTGTTGTGGGGTATTGCTTAATGTCTCTAATCATATTTTCCCTTTAAAACGTTATACTATGATTAAAATTAGAAATTGTAAAAATAGGATAAGGTTTTTGATATAGAGAAGACACCTTAATAAGTTAAGGTATCTGTGTGGTGTAGTAGAGTGTTGGGGTTAGTGACTTTTTGCCACAACAATAAGCATTTTAACGTTAATTACTGCAAATCTAAACAGTTGCCAGATTTTACAAGTTCTCATGCCTTTTGCAAATTTACCTGGAATCATTGTTAGGTTAAATTGCTCATTTTTTCCAAAGTTTAATTCTTCTTGTTTCATTTTCTCTCCTCTTGTTTTTTTGATGTTTGAACCAAAAGAACAGAATGCTCTTTTGGTGATGTACTCTTGAGTTTATTACAGTTAATTCTATTCAGGAATTAAAGTCCAACCTGGCTTAAGTTTTGCTTTGTAGATGAACATGTGGTGTAGGATATGTTTAATCCAGTGACCAGCAAGACCAATCTCTCCAAATGTATAATCTGTATCTCTACCTGTTCCTGGGTATTTTTCAAAATCTGGAACAACAGGATAAACAGTCATCGCCGCAGCTGAACCATTGAATAGACCTTTACCAGCAGAAGCAACACATGCTGCACCCATCTCTGCCATAGAAGCTTTATGTAGCTCTGCATCTTTACCTTTAGTAATCATGTCACATACAGAGTGTGCAACTGCTTTACCAATAATACCTGCAGGCATACCTGTTCTAGGTGGTGTAGGGTTAATTGGTGTTCCGTTTGGAGAACTCATAGGTTTTGAAATTAAGTGAGGTGGTGCAAAAGCAATACCTGCTGCAAAAATATTGTCATAAGATGGATTTTGGTAAGTTACTGGCCAGTCACTTGCTTTCCAATTTTCATATGCACCTGCATCATATTTTGCATCAACTTTCATAAATCCATTTGGTAAGAACATCTCAGAAGTAATGTCAGAACCATCTTTTGCTGCTGCTGTTAATCCAACACCTGCAAATGGTGGAATAAGCATTGCAAAGTCGAACTCTTCTTCGTGCATTGTTCCATCAAGAAGTTCATATTCAATTTTTCCAGCTTCTACTTTAGAAGTGTGTGCTCCAATAATCCAATCTATGTTTCTTTCAGCATAAAGTGATTCAGCAAAAAGTTTTGAACTCACAGCGTAACCACCAACTTTCATGTGTAGTCCACCCATTCCGAAATCTCCAAGGAATGCTTCGTTAGAAATCCATCTGATGTCAAGCATGTCTCTTACACCAGCTTTGTTTGCTTCATGTTCAATGTTGAAGATATATTCAAAAGCAGCACCTTGACATGTACACATACCATGACCTGTACCGATAAGAACTTTTTGACGTTCTCCAGCTTTTGCTTTATCAAATGTTTTTTGAAGCTCTTCATTTGCGTGTACTGCGTGATCAGCTGTACATACAGAAACAGTATGTGTTCCCATTTGACCTGCACCATTTCCTAAACCAGGAGTTGCATCAAAGTTTAATTTTGGTCCAGTTGCATTTACAAGGTAATCAAAAGTAAGCTCTTCTCTCTCTCCTACACTACCTTCTTTAGTAGACTCAATAACAATGTATGGAGTATCACTATCTGCATTTCCGTCTGGGTGAATTGAAACAGCTAGGGCTTGTCTGTAGTCAATACCAGCCTTTTTATATACTGGAGCTAAAGGAAATACAACATCTTCTTTGCTCATTTGACCAACACCAACCCAAATATTTGATGGAATCCAATTCCATTGCGAGTTTGGAGTTACAACCACTACTTCATGGTCTTTACCAAGCCATTTTTTTGCAAATGTTGCAGTGGTATGTCCTGATACACCTCCACCCATTATTACTATTCTTGCCATAGTTTACCTTTTTCTAATTGATTTATTTATTCTCTATTATAAGTGGAATCAATTTAAAACAAAGTTAATTTAATATCTTTTGTGATTTCAATGATTAATTTTGATGTAATATGAGCTATTATCATAAGTTATTTAGTAGCATAGTAGAACTCAATACAATAATATGTAATAGAAATAAATATATTGTTAAATGTTATATTTAAGAGGGCTACAAGCCTGAAGCATTTTTAAAATACAATAACACTATTGACGAAATTGAAAGAGTATAGGAGTATTAATGTTAGATATTATAATGACCCCCATTCGTGCAATGAGGATGAGATATGTGCCTTTATTACTAATTTATTTTGCTTATGGAGCAAGTGGATTTGTAGGGATTGCAGAGAGTTTTTGGGTGAAAGAAGAGTTAACATTGTCTGCTGAAGATTTGGTGGCGTTAAGTGTTTGGCTTATGGTTCCTTGGACAATTAAAATGATATTTGGACAGTTGGTAGATTCTGTTAAAATTTTAGGTTCAAATCGAAAAATATATGTCTATATTGGTGCGGGTTTAATGGCAATTGCCACCACTCTTTTAATGGGTTTAGCAGGAGAAGCCCCTTGGCTTGTTGCCTATCCAAAAGAGAGTGTTTATGTGTTTGCTTCGGTTCTTGCTATGGTTGGTTTTGTAATGCAAGATGTGGTGGCGGATACAATGAGTACAGAAGTGGTAGACAAGTCACAAACCCAAGAAGAGATAAACAAAGAGTTGGCAATGATACAAGTTTTAGCCAGACTCTCGTTAGGTTTAGCTGTATTCTTTATGGGTTGGTTGGGTGGAAAACTAGCCTCAGTTTACTCCTATGAGACCATTTTTACCATGTCTCTTTTTATTCCTGTTTTATCGGTGTTGGGTGTTACGTTTGTAAAACTAAACAACGTTGAAAGCACACCTTTAAACAGACAGGTATTTTTTGGAGGATTGATTTTTGCTGTTTTTATTATTTTAGTAGGCTACAACGACATTCCTTACTCACAAGAGATAGTATTTGTCATCTCCTTGGCAGTGGTACTCTACTTTTTAAGCACCATTATTGATGATTTAGACAAAGAGACTATTCATCATATTAAAATGGCAATGATTATTATCTTTGTTTATCGTGCCATGCCCTCTGTTGGACCTGGAATCCAATGGTGGCAAATCGATGTTTTGGGGTTTGATAAAGCCTTTTTTGCAGACCTCTCATTAATTGGAGGAGGTTTAGCACTTTTGGGAATGTGGATTTCTGCAAAATATATTGTAAATCAATCGATTGGAAAAGTACTTATTTGGTTAACTGTTCTTTTTACCATTTTATCATTACCTACTGTAGGACTCTACTACGACATTCATACGATGCTAGGAATAGATGCTCGACACATTGCCATGATTGATACGGCCTTAGCTTCTCCTTTTGACTATATTGCAGGAGTGTTAATGCTTACTTTGGTTGCCATCTATGCACCAGAAGGAAAGAAAGGAACATGGTTTGCCTTAATGGCATCATTAATGAACATTGCCATGAGTGCAGGGCGACTCTTTACCAAATATTTAAATCAAGCTTTTGAAATTACAAGAGAGATAAAAGATGGAGATGTAATCGTAACCCAAGCCAACTATGCTGACTTAGGAACACTCTTATGGATAGTTATTATTGTTGGTTTCGTTGTTCCAATTATAACCATTTGGAGATTTGACCCTAAGGTTAAGATGGGGCATGAATAGAAATGTATTTTTCCGAAGCTTCAATCACACCTATAAAATATAATTAAAAAAGAGAAAAATGAAACCAACAATATTATTTGATTTAGATGGAACAGTGATAGATTCGACAGAAGCTATCTTAGATGGATTTAGAGTTGCCTTTGAGACGTTTGGTGGAATTGTGCCAAATGATGAAGCAATTAAAAATGAGATTGGGCATACTTTAGAGAATATGTTTCTGACTTTAGGGGTTGAGTCTAGCCGAGTAGATGAACATGTTCATGCGTATAAGATGCATTATAGAGTAATTTCTTGTGAAAAAACTATTTTACTTGAAGGGGCTAGGGAGGCAGTTATTGAAGCGAGTAAATTTGCTACATTGGGGGTTGTTACCACCAAAACAGGAGAATATTCTACCATTTTACTAGAGTATATGGGATTAATGAAGTACTTTAGTGTATTAATCGGACGTGAACATGTTAAAAATCCTAAACCTCATAAAGAGCCTATTTTAAAAGCTTTGGCAAAGCTAGAACATGATAGAAATACAACATGGATGATTGGCGATACCTGTATGGATATAGATTCTGCAAAAAATGCAGGAGTAAATTCTATAGCTGTTACTTCTGGGTATGCAACGCATTCAATGTTAGAAACTTGTGCTTCGCATATATGTCAAAATGTACTAGAAGCAATAGAATATATCAAAAAAAGTGATGAAAATTATAAATAGTGGATAGAAAGTATACACTCATTAAAGATTCTAATTTTTTTTGGTAAGTATGAACACCTTTTAAGAGAGGTGCGATTACAATACCTCATTAACAGATTAAATAATAGGAGAAGTCATGACAGAAATTAGATGGCATAGCCGTGCTGGTCAAGGTGCCGTATCTGGTGCTAAAGGTTTAGGAGACGTTGTTGCAACTACAGGTAAAGAGGTTCAAGCTTTTGCACTTTATGGTTCAGCAAAAAGAGGGGCAGCCCTTAGAGCTTATAACAGAATCGATGATGAACAAATTTTCAACCATGCAAAATTTATGAATCCTGATTATGTTTTGGTAATTGATCCTGCTTTGGCATTTTCAGATAATATTGAAGTAAATGAAAAAGATACAACAAAGTTCATTATTACTACACACCTCTCTAAAGAAGAATTAATTGCTGGAATTCCTGCACTTAAAGGTAAAGAGGACAGAGTATTTACAGTTGATTGTGTTCAAATTTCTCTTGATGAGATTGGGCGTTCAATGCCAAACTCTCCAATGCTAGGAGCATTTGTTAAGACTTCTGGTATGTTTGAGTTGGATTATTTCTTAGAGAGTATGAAAAGAGTATTGGCTAAATTCCCTCAAAAAATTATTGATGGAAACATGAGAGCAATTACTCGTGCATACAACGAAGTTAAGTAGGAAGGGTAAGATATGGCAGTAGAATCACAAGAATTAAATTTATTGGCAAATGATAACAGAGGTAAGAGTCAACTTGAAGGTGGTTTTGACCTTTTAGGTTGGGATGAGGTAACTCAAGGTTCAGTTCTTCCTTCATTTGATGGAGATGCAACAGGAATTGCAGGTATGAAAGCTGAAGAGAGAACATATTCAGGATTCAACTCATATACAGCAACAGTTGCTTCTTGGAGAGTGCAAAAGCCAGTATTTAATAGAGACATCTGTATTGATTGTCAGAACTGTTGGGTATGGTGTCCAGATTCATCTATCTTATCAAGAGATAAGCAGATGTTAGGTATTGATTATGATCACTGTAAAGGGTGTGAAGTTTGTGTGGAAGTATGTCCTACAAATCCAAAATCACTTCTTATGTTTAGTGAATATGCAGACTTGGAAGAGTCTTTAGCTTCATGGCCTGAGAAAAAGAAAAAAGAGAAAAAAAGTAAGGAAGCGTAATGGCAGTAAAATTTGATTTAAATGAAAGAGAAGTTTGGGATGGTAACTACGCAGCATCTCAAGCTCTAAGACAAGCTGATGTTGATGTTGTTGTTGCTTACCCAATTACTCCATCGACTCCAATCGTTGAAAACTATGGTTCATATGTAGGAAACGGTTATATTAATGGCGAGTTCGTTATGGTTGAGTCTGAACATGCAGCAATGTCTGGATGTATTGGTGCTTCGGCAGCTGGTGGACGTGTTTCAACGGCTACTTCTTCACAAGGTTTTGCACTTATGGTTGAGGTTCTTTACCAAGCATCTGGTATGAGACTTCCAATTGTATTAAACGTTGTAAACAGAGCATTGGCTTCTCCTCTAAATGTTCGTGGAGATCATGCTGATATGTACCTTGGACGTGATTCAGGTTGGATTCAATTTGCTGCATTTAATGCACAAGAAGCGTATGACCTTGCACTATGTGCATTTAAAGTGGCTGAAAATCATTCAGTAAGACTTCCAGTTATGGTTCACCAAGATGGATTTATTACTTCACATACAGCACAAAATGTTTACCCATTAACTGATGAAAAAGCATATGGTTTTGTTGGTGATATTGTTCCTGTAGATGACATGCTTGATTTCTCAAGACCTGTTACTTATGGTGCACAAACTGAAGAAGATTGGCACTTTGAGCATAAAGCTAAACAACATAAAGCAATTATGGATTCAATGACTGTTATTGATGATGTATTTGCTGAATTTGAAAAGCTTTCAGGTAGAAAATACAACAGAATTGAAACTTATGACATGGAAGATGCAGATGTTGTCTTTATTGGTCTTGGTACTTCAGTTGAGACAGCACGTGTTGCAGCCAAAGAGATTAGAAAAGAGCAGGGTATTAAAGCTGGTGTTCTTGCTATTAGATGTTTCAGACCATTCCCTCTTGAAGAGGTTAGAGATGCACTAGAAGGTGTTAAATCTATTGGTGTTACTGACCGTTCATCTCCAGGTGGAGCTATGGGTGCATTCTACAATGAAATTGCAGCTGCAATGGCAACATCAAAAAGTAGACCAATGGTAACAGATTATATTTATGGTTTAGGTGGTCGTGATTTATCAATTGAAAACTGTAAAGAAATTTTTAGAGACCAACAAGCAAACATTGATGCTGGTCATATAACAACAGATCTCCAACAGTTTATAGGTCTTAGAGGCCCTAAACTTGGATTCTTTAAAACGGCAAGGGGTTAATCGATGGCTATTACATCAATAAAGAACTTAAAAGAGTTCTCTACAAATAACGATAGATTTGAGGGTGCACACACTCTCTGTCCAGGTTGTGCTCACTCTATGATTGTTAGAGAGTTAATGAACTGTACAGATGACAACTTGGTTATCTCTTCAAACACAGGTTGTTTGGAAGTTTCTACAGCAGTATATCCATTTACATCATGGGATACTTCTTGGATTCATATCGGTTTTGAAAATGCTGCTACTGCTGTTACAGGTGCAGAAGTTATGCATAAAGTAAGAAAGAAAAAAGGTACACTTAAAGACAACGATGCTCCAGTTAAATTTGTAGCATTTGGTGGTGACGGTTCTACTTTCGATATTGGTTTCCAGTGGCTTTCAGGAGCTATGGAGAGAGGTCATGACTTTACTTACATCTGTCTTGATAACGAAAACTACGCAAACACAGGTGGTCAACGTTCATCAGCAACACCAGTAGGTGCTACTACTTCAACTTCAGTTGCAGGAACACACTCTTATGGTAAAAAAGAGAAGAAAAAAGACATCGTTTCAATTATGGCAGCTCACGGTTCTCCTTATGTTGCTCAATTGTCTCCAAACAAATGGAAGTCAATGGCTAAAGGATTCCAAAAAGCACTAGAGATTGAAGGTCCTTGTTTCATTAACACCGTATCTCCATGTTGTACAGAGTGGAAATTTGATCCAAAAGATACCATTGGTATTACAGATTTGGCTACAGATTCACTTATGTTCCCAATCTATGAAATTATTGACTCTCATGAGCTTAACATTCTTTACAGACCAAAAAATGTTATCTCTGTAGAAGAGTACATGGCAGCTCAAGGGCGTTATAAGCACTTGTTTAAACCACAATACAGACACATCATTGAGCAAGTTCAAAAAGATGTTGATGGAGTATGGGACATTCTTCAAAGAAGAGAAGAAGCAAGACTCTAAAAGCTTGGCTTTACCATATTTGCCAAATGGATTTTTTTCCATTTGGCTATTTTCTTAACACAAACTCTCTTTTTCCCAAAAAAATCACTCAAATAAATCTATAAAAACCCCAAAACAGTTCTTTTTCCCTATCTAAACTCTCCTATTATGGTATTATTATTTAATATTTTAATACAAAGGTTAACAGATGAGTAAATTGGTTAAGCCTACAGAGTATGCAAACGAGCTAGGAATCTCTCGACAAGCTGTTTATGCAAAGATTAAAAAAGGTCTTTTAACCTCAAAAACAGTTGATGGAAAGATTTATATTATTTTAGATAAAGAGCCAGATGAGACCTTCTCTGAGCAAACAAAAATCTCTGAAGGGAGAGAAGAGTCTTCTTCACACCTTATTGATGTAAAAGAGCTGTTAAACTCCAAAGAGCAGACAATTTCTGTTTTAAAAGAGAGTATTTCAGATTTAAAACAGACCAATACAGAGATTAATACGACTCTACGTGGAGAGATAGAGTTACTGAAACAGGTCTTTACTGAGATGCGTAATCTTTATGTGAAACAAGTAGACTATATGGGTACAACAAAACATTTAGAGATTGAATCAAGAGAAGAGTTGGAGAGTGTAGAGGATATTTTAAAGGAAGAAGAGTGTTGGATTACTCTTTCAGAATTTTTTAATCGTTCTCATATTGAAAAGAAAAAGAAAAAATTAAAAATCGAAAAACGTCTTCGAAAAGCCTATTTTAAAAAGGATAAGAGGTTTAAAATGGATGAAGGTATGCTCTATTTAAGTTGTTATCATTTTTATGAAGATATACTTAAAAAATAACTATAATTAACTAAAATTAATATAAAATGTTGTATACTGTTAAGTATGAGATTTATAGCAAGATTTGCAAAAGAGCAAGAAGAGTGTTTTGAAATTATTACTGTTTATGATGTGAGAACCATTAAGGAGAAAATTAACAAGCTTACTCCTACATTGGTCTCTATTGCCAAAGAATATCCTAGTGCTACTTGGTTTGAACGTAAGATAACAGATGATTTTGGTATAGAGATACTTTACAGTACTGACAAGCGTCCTTTGGTTAAACATGAACACTTTCCTAAAGATATTTATCCCATGAAAAAAAGTTTTGAAAAACTTACAATGGAATCAAATAGCGAAAAAATAGAAAAATCAACAGGAAGTCATGGGATTATTTTAGGTCCAACACACCCTTACCATTTAGAATCATCTCAATTTCAACTTTTTGAAGGAAATAGTGAAATTTTACACTTTGAAACAATGCCTTTTTATAAATATAGGGCTATTGAGAAGATGGTAGAGGGGATGAGCTTGGAAGATGCCAAACCTATAGTTGAACGTATTTCAGGAACAAATACAGTTGCTTATCAGTTAGGATATTTAGACATTTGGCGACAAGCATCAAAACGAACCCTTCCTAAGACAATTAATGTTCAACATATGTTTTTTCTTGAACTCGAAAGGGTCTTGAATCATATCAATGATATGGCATTAATGTGTCGATTTATCAATTTTTTAGAAGGTTCTCATTTTTTTATGAAACTTTTAGAAGAGGGTAGAGAGACAATGAAAAATCTATCTGGACATCGTTTTGGTTTTGGAGTTGTTAATTTAACTAATGAGAGTGAAATAAAAGTAGAGAATGGTTTTGACTTTTTAAACCATTTAGAAAAAGAACTTATTTGGTTTGAAAAATGGATGAAGGTTAAACCCTCCTTTTGGAAAGAGTTGGTTCGTGAAGGTGTCATTTTAAAAGAAGATGTAAAAGCTTTTGGTTTGGTTGGGCTGGTTGCTAGAAGTGTTGCTATTGATTTGGACTGTAGAAAAGATAGTCTATTTTATAATGAATATGGTTTTGTTTCTGCCTCTGAAAATATGGGTGATACTTCATCGCGTTTTAAAATTAGATTAACCGAAATACATACCTCTTTACGTATGATGCGAAAAGTATTAGACAATAGGGTACTTCCTTTCTTTCTTGGAACAACAAAAGATGGAGAATATACCTCTTTTATTGAGAGTTCAGCAGGAGAATTGATGATGTATTTAGAGCTAAAAGATGAAAAAATAAATCGTTTTTTTATTAGAGACCCAAGTTTTTTAAATGCACAGATACTCTCTCGATGTATGAAGAACAATGAAATGGATGCTTTAGGAGTAATCCTTAAAAGTATACCTTTGAGTTTCTCTGCAAATGATTTGTAAAATAATTTATATAGAAGGAGAGAGATGCTACGTTTAATAAAAAATAGTATAAACCGTAAAAGGGCTATGGAAAAACCAGCTATTGATGGAGAACTTAATCGTCTTCATCGATTGATAAAACAAGAGATTAAAAAAAAGTTTTCTTCAAAGCTTAGACTTTATATTATTGATACAGGTTCATGTGGTGCTTGTGAAGTTGAATTACAGACTCTTTTTAATCCATTGTATGATGTCTCAAAGTTGGGAATAGAAGTGGTGTATGAAGTTAAAGATGCTGATATTATGATTTTAACAGGATTATTAACTGAGAATATGTACCCTATCTGCATGGAAGCGTATAAAATATTAAAAGAGCCAAAGCATGTGATTACTATAGGTGATTGCCCTCTATTCCAAGCACCTTTCAAAGAGACTTTTGCGATAAAAGGTCAAGCAAATGTTCATTTTTCAACTGATTATCACATTGGAGGTTGTCCTCCTGCTCCACGAAATATTTTACGAGGTTTATTAAAATATTTAGAAGGATTATCGTAAGTGGGAAAGAACTCTATATTTAATTAGCAAGTTCTATTTGGATATATTTAAACCATTTTATATAGTCATTTGGATCTTTATGGTAGCCAACAATTGAAGTAAATATCTCTTCATTTTTATCTGTAAAGTAAACAGATGGTACAGCTTTTATTCTATATTTTGATGGATAATTACTGTAGTTTTTATCTAAAAGAAGCACAATGAAATCACTGTTTAAACGTTTAATAATCTCTTTGTCTCTAAGGGTTGTATCTCTTAATTTTGTACACCATCTGCAATATTTAGATGTAAAAAGAATAAAAACAGCTTTATTTTCACTTTTAGCTACTTTGAAAGCTTTATCATAATTTGTATAAATTGAGTTGATTCCAAAGAGGTGTGTAATTGAAAAGTTATGTTCGGTTTTATTAATATTATTGTCTATTTTAGTTCCATTGTCGCATGATATAATAAATAGCGTAAGCAGAAGTATTAAATATTTACCCATTAACTTTCCTTAGATATTTTTTGTATTATACATTAAGTTTATAATGTTCTTGTAGAATTAAGAGCCTTTTTCTTTTAAAAAATTATCCTAAAATTAATATAAAATGTAATATAATTTTTAATAAATTTAATTAAGTTAGGATTAATAATGAAAAAAATATTTATACTTTTTATATTTCTTGGTTTCACAACACTACAAGCAAAAAACTATCAGAATGTATCGAAACACGCACATAGTGGAAATGCACAGGCTCAATATGATTTTGGATTGTTTTATAAAAATAAAAAAGGAGATACTAAAGCAGTAAGAGAAGCATTTAAATGGATGCATAAATCTGCACTGAAGGGCTATTCTCCTGCACAATATGAGTTTGGATTAATGTTTCATTATGGTATTGGTGTTCGACAAAATTCTCAATTGGCACAAATGTGGTTAAATCGTGCAGCCAGAAAAGGAGAGATTCGTGCTAAAAGTATACTCTATCGTTTTTATGCAGGTAAAAAAGTTAAATCTTTTAATAGACAAAAACGTCGATATTACAGTCAAAACTTTAAATCAACTAGACGATAATTTTGAGCTTTTTGGAGGAAAAGAGAATTTTTTATTTAAGCTTCTCTTTTTAGTAATATATGTTATATAATATTCTATATTATGATATAATGCTTTAAAAATAGAGAGGCATTTGTCATGTTTTTTATTAAAAGTTTATCTGTTTCTATTCTATTTATTTTATTATCTAATATGCTTCATGCAACTGTATATGAAAATGCTGATAATAAGAAAAATAATAAATGGAAAGTTCTTCAATCTTTTGAACTCGGAGTGGTTAGTAATATTTACGACAAAACAAAGAGAAGCCGTGTTATTAAATTAAAGGGAGAGGGTACTAAAAGTGCTTACCTTTTAATGAGAAAAAAAAATGCATTAAAAAATCCTTTTTGGAAAAATAAAAAAGAAAAATTCCTTCATTGGGATATGAAATACAGTGAAGAGTTTGTTATCCTTATTGGCTTAGAGACGACAGCAGGAAAACGTTTTCTAATCTATACATCAGGAGAGCAAAACTCTTATATGCAGTATGGTTTAGGATATGAGTCAACAGTTGGAAAATGGAAACATTAC
>Ga0256844_10000609_pt1 | contig 13729 bp, 12 predicted proteins | sample MusselsmetaG_FD_189100 | JGI IMG/M metagenome (GOLD analysis project Ga0256844, IMG submission 189100) | Mussel associated microbial communities from hydrothermal vent at the East Pacific Rise, Pacific Ocean - Mussels | ecosystem: Host-associated > Mollusca > Shell > Unclassified ... | reverse complement strand
ATAATCATAAAGACCATTGCCACATGATTTAGTACAGGACGGTCTATGGCAAAAGAGAGAAATTTTCTAATCATCTAAGCTACTTTATATCTTGCTTACGCAAATTCTCTTCATAATTTATTCTCTCTAGTTTATTCTTTATAATCTTCTGTTCCTCTTCAAAAGTGAGTTTTACAGCTTGTAAATGGGCTATCTCTCTGCTCTCATAATAGATATGATTGTCCAAATAGATGTTTGGAATCACCAATACCATCACCAGTGCAGATAAAAATATGGTTATCCATAACATGCTTGTGGTTACACCATTTTCTACTTTTTTAATACCCATTATTAACCTTTAAAAATAAATGTTCTAAGTTTTGCAGAGCGTGAACGGGCATTGATTTTAAGCTCTTTTTTAGTAGCAACAATTGGTTTTCGTACCAACATTTTTCCAAGCTGATGAGACTTTCCACACGTACACCTCATCGCATTAATATCACAAATACAAGCCGTTGACCATTTTTTATATCGGTTTTTCACCAACCTATCTTCTAACGAGTGAAAAGTAATCAAAGAGACGATGGTGTTGTTTAATTCTCCAGCTTTGTACTTCTCTTCTAAGACATCCAAAAGCCCTTCTATTTCACCCAGCTCATTATTTACTTCAATTCTAATACCTTGAAAAGAGAGCGTTGCAGGATGTATTTTTCCTCCACGAGGAATAACTGTACAAATTACATTTGAAAGCTCTTTTCCACTCTCTATGGGCTTTAGAGAACGTGCCTCTACAATAGCTGAAGCCACCCTTCTGTAAGAACGAACTTCTCCATAGTGGTTTAAAATATACTCTAATTTTTCTTGAGTATAGTTGTTAACCACTTCATAAGCTGAAAGCTCTGCTTTGCTGTCCATTCGCATGTCTAATGTTTCACTCTCAAATGAAAAACCTCTGTCCATTTTATCAAGTTGAAGAGAAGAGACTCCAAAATCTGCCAAGAGTCCTGCAATAGGCGTTTCGCTAAGTGTTGGTAATGTAGTGGCAAAAGTTCCTTTGTATAAAGTACTTCTATCGGCAAAAGGAGTTAAACGCTCTTTAGAGAAAGCCAATGCCTCATCATCTCTATCAATACCGATATGTTTTATCTGCGAATAGTTCTGTAACATCGCTTCTGAATGACCTGCATAGCCTAAAGTACAATCTACAAAATACCCCTCTCTAATAGGGGAAAAACCATCTAATACTTCTGCTAATAACACGGGGATATGGGGTGTCTTCATCAATGACCTTTGTGAAAAATAAAAAATAATAATGATATAATAGCAAAAATAAATCGACTTCTTCTAAAAAGGTATTCTTTAATGGACACACACCTGCTCCAAGAGCTAAAACAAATCTCTCACTCTATGTTTTCTAAAAACTATTTTGGAGTTTTTCATGGTTCTATCTCGGCTAAAGTAGCCGTTAACTCTTTTATTATCAATAAGAAAGAGACCATTTTGGATAAAATTAAAGAAGAGCACTTTATAAAATTAACTTGTGATACAAGAAAAGACTACCGTTGGAAAGATGCCTCTGTTGATGTCAACATTCATAAAGCCATCTATATGAACCTTCCCCATGCAAAATATATCTCCTATACCATGCCTCCCTATGCCACAGCATTTACCTTTGACCACTCATTGGTTGTTCCTCAAGACTACTATGGTCAAACCATCTTAAAAGAGATTCCTGTTTATGACCCTAAAAACTTTAACGACTGGGAAGCCAGAGCCCCTCATGAGATAAGTGATTTTTTTAAACAGACCAACAGCCATCTTCTCCTGATTAAAGGTTTTGGGCTTATCTCTTACGATAGAGATGTGACTGAAATGGTTAAAAAAGTAGCTATTTTAGAAAATAGCTGTCGACTTTTAACTATTAATTCTGTAAATTAAAGCTCTAAACTATTTTAGCTATAATCTTAAAAAAACATTAAAGAGGTTCTATGCAAAATAAAAAAGTTCTGATTCTATGTACAGGAAATTCTTGTCGTAGTATTATTGGAGAAGCACTTATTAACCGTTATTTAGAGGGGATAGAGGCTTATAGTTCAGGAGTTAAACCCAGTGGTCGTGTTAACCCCAATGCAAAAAAAGTGTTAGAAGAACATGGAGATTGGAGTGATGATTACCACTCAAAAACACTTGATAAACTCGATGGTATAGTATTTGATTTGGTCGTCACTGTTTGTGGTCATGCCCAAGAGACTTGTCCAACTTTTCCAAAACCGACACCTACCATTCATGTAGGATTTGAAGACCCTGATGGAAAAGAGTATAATGCTTTTGAAGCCACTTATAAAGAGATAAAAGATACCCTATTACCTCAAATAAGAGAAAAATTAAAGGAAAAATCAATGCAAAAAAATGTATTTAAAATAGACGAAGGCGTTAAAATCAATTTTACAGGTGTGGTTCAAAAAGCACAAATTGTTAAAATGGTCGAAAACTGTGCTACAGGTGCATGTGAATGTATGAGCGATGAGACAAAAAAGAAAATTACCAACATGCAAGTTGAAGGTAAAGATGGAAATGTTGAACTTAAACTCTCTGGTGACATCAAAAAAGAAGAGATAGAGATGGCTTTAGCAAAATCAAAAGTTTTAAATCCATAAAACACCCCTCACACCATTCAGAACATTGATATTATATATTTTTTTATGTTATAATTTATTTCTAAAGGAATTTTTATGCAAAAAAACAATATTTTATCCATGTTCATTCTACTAAACTTTTGTTTAACCTCTATTTCTGCCACTGTTTTTACGCCCCTTCCAACTGATATTTCAACAAAAGAAGGTATCTATAATCATGAAACTCCAAACCTATTACGTGTTGATATTAAAAGTATAATCTCTAATGGAGTCTGTATTGAAGATAATTATGTAGGGTGTACACTCAATGATGTTAATAACGATACGAATGGAAATGATGATTTTAAACCTGAGGTTAAAATTCATTTTTCAGCCGATGATTTTTTAAATGATGGAAAAACTTCCAATGCAACCATACGTCTAAGGGGTCAAACATCAAGAAGTTATCCTTTAAAATCCTATCGTATTAAGTTAGATAGCAAAAAAAAGCTTTGGAGAGATGAACGTAAACTTCAACTGAACAAACATATTGGTGACAGTACAAGGGTTAAAAACAAACTGAGTTTTGATTTAATGTCAACCATTCCCCATCTACCAAGTTTACGCACACAGTTTGTGCAACTCTATATAGACAATCAAAATTATGGACTCTTTACACATGTAGAAAATGTTGGAAAAGAGTATCTTAAAAAACGAGGGTTTGATAAAAATTCAAATCTTTATAAAGCAGAGAACTTTGAGTTTAGACTTAGAGCAGAACTCGATATTGATGCAGATGGGCAACCCATAGATGAAAAAAAATTTGAATCTATTTTAGAGATAAAACGAGGAAAAGACTCTAAGAAATTAATAGAGATGTTAACAGCTTTAGAGAACCCAGACAATGATTTTAAACATGATGTTATGGATAAATATTTTAATAGTAATAACTTTTTAACGTGGGCATCAGTCAATACACTTATGGGGAACAGTGATGTTAAAACATCTAATTTTTATATTTTTAACCCTAAAGGTAAAAGTACATTCTATTTTCTTCCATGGGATTATGACCAAACATGGGGCAGTGATTGGGAAGAGAGTACCCTAAGTAGTGGGTCAATTCCCTCTAAAACCTATAGAGTTCCTCATAGTCTATGGGTTACAAAATTGGGGCAAAGATTTCTTTCTCAACCCAATGCTATTCATCAACTTCAAAAAGCTGTAGAGGAGATAAAAAATAATTATTTAACAAAAAATAAAATCGAAGCTTTTACAAACAGTTACCATGATATAGTCTTTCCACTCATCTCTCAAAAACCTGATTTTGATTTTATTAATTTTGATAAATCTACTGATGAGTTGACACTTGAAACCTATAATAACATCTACAATTCACTCCCAAAAGCCATTGAACGTAACTATCAAACTTTTTTAAAAGATTTAGAAAGCCCCATGCCATTTTGGTTAGAAAAACCTGTTTTAAATGAAGAAAAAATCACCTTTAATTGGGACAAGTCTGTAGACCTTCAAAATGATAAAGTAAGCTATGAATTGGAGATTTCGACTACTCCTATTTTTAAATTTGAAGATATTAAATACAGTAAAAAAAGTATAGAAAAAAATCATTTTTCTACACCATGGATGCTCCCTAAAGGAACATATTACTATAGAGTTACAGCACGTGATGATAAAAACCCTCAAGAAAATTGGCAACAGGCTTTTAATGAGTTTAATGATAAAGATTTAAACAGGCGAATCTTTGGTGTTAAAAAATTTACAATAGAGCAAGATGGTATCGTTCCACAAGAGAACAGCAGTGAAGAAGTTAGTAACACTGATAGTAATAATGAGAGTAATCATCATGGTAAAAGTAATAACAGTGTGGTAGGTGGGGTTAGCATCTTCTTTATTATTTTAATGATACTTTCATTCCATATTTTATTAAGTATTGAGAGAAAAAAAAATGATGGAGGAGATAGAGGATGAAAATTCGAGTTTATTATGAAGATACTGATGCTGGAGGAATTGTTTACCATACCAACTATATTAAGTATTGTGAACGTGCAAGGTCTGAACTATTTTTTGAAAAAAATATAACCCCAACAGATAATGATAATTCAAGTTTTGTGGTACGACACATTGATGCAAATTTCTTAGGTATGGCACATCTTGGAGATATGCTCGAAGTAACCACTCAACTTATCAAGAAAAAAAATAGTTCATTTGTTCTAAAGCAATCTGTTTTCAATAAAAAAGCAAAAATCTTTGAAATGGATGTACTACTCGTATTTCTAAAAGCTGGGAGACCTACACGGATACCTCAACATCTATTAGAAATAATAATTCAAAAAAATGAGATATAAATAAGATATAATTCTTTCAAAAAAATTTGAAGGAAACCTATGTCTAAAATAGACTTAAACAACAAAACCCTAATCATTGGTGCAGGTGGTGTGGGAAATGTGGTTGCATTTAAATGTGCCATGAACAGCCAAACCTTTGGAGAGATTACCCTTGCGAGTCGTACCCTCTCTAAATGTGATGCAATTGCTAAAAACATTCAAGAAAAACTCTCTATAACACTTAACACTGCTTCCGTAAATGCCGATGTGGTTAGTGAACTTATCAAACTCTTTGAAGAAATCAAACCAAATATCGTTATAAATGTTGCCCTTCCTTACCAAGATTTAACCATTATGGATGCATGTACAGCGTGTGGAATTGATTATTTAGACACAGCCAATTATGAACACCCTGACAATGCAAAATTTGAGTATAAAGAGCAGTGGGAGCGTAATGAACAGTTTAAAGAAGCCAAAATCATGGCTCTTTTAGGGAGTGGGTTTGACCCTGGGGTTACCAATGTTTTCTGTGCTTATGCCCAAAAACACTATTTTGACGAAATTCATACCATCGATATTTTAGATTGTAATGCAGGAGATCATGGCTATCCTTTTGCTACCAATTTTAATCCTGAAATTAATCTTCGGGAAGTCTCTGCTAAAGGTCGATATTGGGAAAATGGAGAGTGGATAGAGACCGAGCCAATGGAGATTATGCAAGTTTGGGACTATCCTGAAATTGGAGAAAAAGAGTCTTATCTACTTTATCATGAAGAGATGGAAAGTTTAGTGAAACACATTAAAGGGCTTAAACGTATTCGATTTTTTATGACCTTTGGAGAAAGCTACTTAACACACATGAAATGTTTAGAAAACGTAGGTATGTTGGGGATTAAAGAGGTGGAGCATAAAGGTCAAAAAATTGTACCAATGGAGTTTCTAGCCACCCTACTTCCTGACCCTGCATCATTGGGAGAGAGAACCACAGGTAAAACCAATATTGGTATTTATGCCAAAGGCTTAAAAGATGGAGAAGAGACAAGTGTCTACATCTATCAAGTCTCTGACCATGAAGCGTGTTATAAAGAGGTACTGAGTCAAGGAGTCAGTTATACCACGGGTGTTCCTGCCATGATTGGAGCAAAATTAATGTTAGAGAAAAAATGGCAAGGAGAAGGCGTTTTTAACATGGAAGAGTTTAATCCTGACCCTTTTATGAAAGAGTTAATGGTTCAAGGACTCCCATGGAAAATCCTAGAGAAGAATAGAGTGTAACTTCTAAAATAAAACTTAATATTATTTTAAGTTTTATATATTATTTTTAAGATTAATAAATTATAATTTAATTAACCGATTTTTTTATGAAGGATTTATTATGACTTATCGAAACACCTATCATGCCCCTCTATATTATCTTAGCTCTATTGTAATAATAACAGCAATTATCATCTATAATATTTCAAAATTCAGTACCATATTTTCTTAAAATATAAATCTAATTTTAAATATTTATATTATTATTAATATTTAAAATAATATAATAAGTCTTTACAAAAGGATTTATTATGATTTTATTAAAACATCTACTTTTTTTATCTTTACTCTACAGCTCAACATATGCCATTGAAATTAAAAATCTTCATCATGCTGTTGACATTGCAGGAAAGCAACGAATGTTTAGTCAAAGAATGCTCAAGGATTATGCCATGATTGGAATGGAAAATAATTTTGATAGACCAAATGAAGATTTAAAAAAAATCATTAATAAATTTGAAAACCATTTAGAATCACTTCAAAGGTATACCAACAACAAAAAAATTATTCAAAGTACAAAAAAAATAGAAAAGCTTTGGATACCCATAAGAAAAATATTAGAAAAGAAACCCAAAAAAGAAGAAACCCTTCAACTTCAAGAAAATTTAGAGCTTCTACTTCAAGCCTCTGACAATACCACCCATCTCTTTGCAAAAGAGACGGGCGAAAAATCAGGTATTATTATTGATATATCAGGACGACAAAGAATGCTTTCTCAACGTATGGCAAGTCTCTATATGTTAAAAGTTTGGGGTGTTAACAGTAAAAATTTTACAGATAAAATGAAAAAAAGTATGAAGCTTTTTGAAACCTCACTAACAACCCTCCAAGCATCAAAACTTAATACAAAAGAGATTAATAGACTTTTAAAAGAAGTCGAAAAATCATTTACCTTTTTTAAAATTATGAATAAAAGTTCTAAAACATTTATTCCCACACTCATTTATAAAAAGTCAAATGATATTTTAGAAAATATGAACAGAGTTACAAAAAGCTATGTTAACCTCAAAATAAAATAGGAAAAAAAGATGCATTACCAGCTAAAAAGAAAAATTACTATTATTTCCATATCTCTACTTCTCTCTTCAACAAATCTATTGGCTCAAGAGAAAAGTGAAGAGGTTAAACTTATGAATATTGCAGCTAAACAACGTATGTTATCACAACGTATTGCTAAGGACTACCTTTATATTCATAAAAATATTGCTATCAACAAAACAAAGAAAGAGTTAAAAATCTCTTTAGCAAGTTTTTTTAAATCACACAAACAGCTTGTCTCTTCTATTCAAAATGAAGAGATTAAAAATCTTCTTGAGTTTGTAGAACTTAGCTCCAATGATTTCAACAAGACCATTCATCAAAAATTTACACTTGACAATGCTCAACTTATTTTAGATTTGAGTGAATCCATGTTGGAGGGTAGCCAATATGTGGTGAATTCGCTTAAGGATTCAATTAAAATCGAAGAGTCCAAAATAATAGAAATGGCAGGAAAACAACGTATGTTGGCTCAACGTATTGCTAAATATTATATTGCTTATCAAATAGGTATTAAAGATGAAAATACTGTTCGGAGTATGAAACAAACCGTTTCAGAATTTAATGAAAATTTAACCATTATGCTCTCTAACAAAAACAATACCCCTTTGCTTATAAAAAAAGTTAATGAGATTAATAAACTTTGGAAGATTGTTCATAAATTTTATAACAATATTGAAAAAGGAGGTTTACCTCTAATTGTCTTTAATAGCACCGATAAGATTACTAAAAAAATGAATGAGATAACCCAACTTTATCTTACAATTGAGAAGTAAGTAGAGTATATGAAAAAAATAACATTCATATCGTTTATCATTTTAGGATTTATTAACATTAGTGAAGCATCAACACGGAGCAATGTTAAAATTATTGAAGCCTCTGAAAATATTAGATTTTTAAGCCAAAAAATTGCAAAAGAGTACCTCTATCTATATTACAACCCAAAAAAAATAAGCTTAAGTAATAGACTCTCCCAAAACATGAAAAAGCTAGAAAATAATATTCAAACCATAGCCCTCAACACACAAAATGATGAGAGTAAAAATATTCTTAATTTCCTAAGATATACCAATGAGGAGATAAAAACCTTATTAAGCCAAAAAGCAGATAATGATAAGAGTATACTTATTCTTGATTACAGTGAAACCTTTGTCGAAGCTGCCAACTCTATTCAGTATTTACATAAATATAATTTTTCAAATGAAGAGAAAATGCTTATGAACCTAAAAGAATTAGAGTACCTTTTAGAGCGTGTTAGCAAATATTATATGGCATCTATCTTGAACTTAAATAAAATAAGCAACACCCAGCATATGAAAGATGCACTATTCAACATAGAAAAAATTCTAACCATAATTAAAAAATATTCCTATTCTAAAGAGATGGGAAAAGAGCAAAGAAGAATAATAACCTATTGGAAAAACAATAAAAAAATACTCAAAAAATCTTCCAAGTTATCCGTTCCAAATTTATTATCAATCTTCATTAAAGATTTTCAGGAAAGTATTAAAAAATTAGAACTCTATCATAAAAAGAATCAATAAAAAGGCTTAAAGTGAGCATAAAAAACAATAAAAATATCACCTTTATATTTCTTGTTGCCAGTATCATAATATTCTCTTTTTTCATCTATAATATAATTTTTTCAATAAAGCACCACAACCAAAAAGAGTGTAGTCTTGATTATATTATTTTAATAGAAAAAATAGATAAAATTATAAATAAAATTGAAAGAGAGAGAGCATATAGTGCTATCTATCTTGGCATAGAAAAAGAGAGTATCCTTAGTCAAGTTGATTCATCTCGAAAAATAGTTGATCAAGAGATAGAAGAGACACTTATTTTTTTGAAAAAAAACTCTATTTTTTTGCCTCAAAAATATTTTTTAAAAGAGCTATCTCCTCTTCTAACAAAAATACGCAAAGAGATAGATTTACGAAAAAATAGTTATCAAATTAACCTTTTTGAAAACTATAAAAAGAAAATTATTACCCCTCTTAATCAGAATATTAAAAAACTTGATAAGAATTTTTCATTTGAGCATCATAATGAATTTAACGCTTTTAAAACACTTGTAAATATCAAAGAAAACCTTAATCAAGAGACCAGTTTTATTGCATTTATATTGAGTAACTCAAAAAAAATGAGCTTAAAAGAGCTACACTTATGGGAGAGTATTATTAACCGTGACATTAGTCCAAGTTTTCAAAAGCTTAAGAATATAGAACTAATAGAACAACTTTATGAAAACATTAATCCCCTCTATTTTTCAAATATCAAAAACCATGAACGGGCTGAAATTTTTAATAATGCATTAGAAGGTGAATATCAACTTCCTATTGAACGATGGTTAAATGTCTCTGCGAGTAAAATAGACAAAATAAATGTTGCACAAAGAATGCTCTTTATTAAAATAAAATCTTCTCTCAATCAAAAAATATTAACATTGGAAGATCGTATAATCCGTCTATCATTCAGTGCTTTATTCTTTTTTTTACTTATATTAATGCTTCTCTACCTCAGTTATAATATTCGTAGAAACAGTCAATACTTAACTGAGACGCTAAAAGATATTGAAGCAGAACTTAATGAAAAACAACGATTAGAGATTCATGAGGTTATAAAGAAAAATGATACCATTGAAATTTATAAGTTTCTTGCCAATGCAATTAAAGAACCCAGTCGTGAAAAAGACAATTTTCTTGCCAACATGTCCCATGAGATAAGAACACCACTCAATGGAATTATTGGTTTTACAAATTTATTAAAAGTTGAAGATCTCAAGGATCAACAATTAGAATTTGTAAATATTATTGAAGAGAGTTCAAATAGTTTGTTGCATATTGTAAACGATATTTTAGATTTTGCAAAAGTCTCTTCTGGAAAAATAGACGTTGAAAATATCTCTTTTAATATTGTGGAAAAATTTGAATCTTCTGTTGATTCTTATGCAATTAAAGCGACTCAAAAAAACATTGAACTGGGTCTTTTTATAGACCCTGAACTTCCTACTGAAGTGATAGGTGACCCTACCAAAATATCACAAGTAATCCTCAATCTATTGAGCAATGCTATTAAATTTACACCCAACAATGGTCAAGTTAACATTAAAATAGAAAAAGTTTCCCAAAGTACGCATGATATTGGAATTCGATTTAGTGTTAAAGATTCTGGAATAGGGATAGAAGAGGAGAAAAAAAGTAAAATTTTTGATGCCTTCTCTCAAGCTGATGCAAGTACAAATAGAAAATTTGGAGGAACAGGCTTAGGACTAACTATTTCTAGTAAATTTGTAGAATTAATGGATGGAAAATTAGAGATAAAGAGTCAACCAGACAATGGTAGTACCTTCTTTTTTACCCTAAACCTAAGAAACTCCATCTCTGCAAAATCTCAAATAAGTAGCAACTATTCTAACTTAACCATTGGATATATAAAAGAGGAGCATTTTTCATTAAACGAAATTGATAAAAATTTAGAATCGTATATTAAATATTTTAGAGCCAACTTTAAGGTCTACAATACAAAAGAACTCTTTGAGAGTAAATTCTTACCAGAGATTTTATTTATTAATGATAAATATATTTCAAGCAATGAACTTCTAAAACGTTGTTTAAGACTTGACACTAAAATTGTACTGATTACTACACCCAACAACAAAAACTATTCAAATATTGCAAAAGATAAAATAAAAAAAATTATCTACAAACCCATTAACTTTTCAAAAACCATACAAACATTAAGATTATTAGGAGAAAAAAAAGAACCTATGAAAAGAGAAGAGCCTCACGAATTAACAGCATTTCCCAATATGAATGTATTGGTAGCTGAAGATGATAACATCAACCAAAAGTTAATTTTTAACATATTGAAAAATTTGAAAATAAATATTAATATCGCCTCTAATGGAAGAGAGGCTTTTGAGTTTTTTAAAGAGAATAGATATGATATTGTTTTAATGGATATTGAGATGCCCATTATGTCAGGAGTAGAAGCAACTTTAGAGATTATTGCTTATGAAAAAAAGTTCAAAAAAAGACATACACCCATTGTAGCATTAACAGGGAATACTCTAAAAAAAGATAAAGAGAAATATATTCAAAATGGAATGGATGAATATCTTGAAAAACCACTACAAACTAAAAAGCTCAAAGCCATTCTTCAAAAATATTTTCTACTAAAACAAGAAGTAAATAGAAATATTTTACTCTATAAGGAGACAAAAATTTCAGGAAAAATTTACGAAGCCATTCTCAAGAACCTAGGCTATAGGGTTGACCTCTCTTGTTCAGAAGATGATTTTAGAGAACAAATAAGAAATAAACAGTATAAGTTTGCACTCTTTGATGCAAAACCCCTCTCTACATTAACAACCCAACCATCTCAGAAAAGCACCATGATGGTTGAATTAATCAAAATTAATGGTGCAATCCCATTTGCCTTTACAGAAGAAAAACGCTATCAAGATTACTGTAAGACAATAAAAGCACAAACCAATGCCCAAGAGTTAGAAAATTTTCTACAACAAGCTTAAATCAAAGAGCTTGTTTTGTATAAATCTGCTTAATACTCCGTATAATTAAAAAGTTATCGTCTGCTTTTTTAGACAATAAAGAGGGTATAAATTTTGTTTTTGATTTGTACATAAACTCAAAAAACTTAAAGTGATTGTGTGCCTCTTCCAATAATGCTTGACTCTTATCATTATTTAACTTATTTGCAGAGAGTGTTTTTAAGTTATTATGATATTTGGCTATTGTATTTTCAATATTTATTTCATAATTTTTTACATCTACTCCCCACATACGAATAAGATAATCAATGGTCACTTCCATTGGTTTTCTACAAAGTTTACCTGTCAACGAAATGAGTTCAAGCTCAGGTGTTGCAATGGGCTTTGTACCTGCAAGAAGTTGATTTATCATCTCTAAGAAGTTTTTTTGAATGATTAAAACATTCTCTTTAGTAGGTTCTACCTCCAATAACGCTTTATTGGTTTTCCATAATGCCAAAGCATTATCAAAAGCTACTTTTCCACTTTTTTGTGATTTCTTTTTTAAGAGTTTATGAAAATATTTTCTAACTTGATACATTCGTTTATCATAATCCGTAATCGCTTTGGCTAAATGCTCTTTAGGGTTTTGAAAACTACTTTTAACCCCCACCATAACATATGCTTTAAGCATCTGTTGGCTTTGGGTCATCTGTAGACAGTTAATAGAAAAAATTTCAGTCAATGATGCATTTTCAGGATAAGGGTCAATCTCAAAAGAGGAAAGTGTTTCTAAAAAAAGAAACAATATTAAAATAATTTTCGATACGGTTTTCATCTGATTCTCCAAGTAAAATATAAGTATTTATTTAAATAAATATTAAATTATAATATTATATTTTACATTAAAGTATTTTTAAAATTTACTCACTTAGACGACTAATCTTTGCACCTAGCGATGCAAGTTTTCCTTCTAAATTATCATAACCTCTATCGAGGTGGTAAATACGATGCACATTTGTTGTACCATTTGCCACAAGTCCTGCCAAAACCAAAGCTGAACTGGCACGTAAATCGGTTGCCATAACATCTGCTCCATTTAACTCTGCTACAGGATGAACTGCGGCTACAGAACCTTTTAACCAAATATCTGCACCCAAACGATTTAATTCACTAACATGCATAAAACGATTCTCAAAGAGTCGCTCTTCCACCACCGATTCACCAATTGCCATGGTTGCTACTGCCATAAACTGTGCTTGCATGTCGGTTGGGAAACCAGGGTATTCTGTGGTAATAAGACTAACAGGCTTTAGACGCTCTTTTCCACAAATGGTAATGCTATTTTCATCGTAAGAGAAACTACAACCCATAGACTCTAACTTATCAATTGAAGCTTGAATATGTTGTGCATTTACTTTTTCTAACGTAATGGTTGAGGCTGTAATCGCGGCAGCACAAAGGTATGTTCCTGCTTCAATTCGGTCAGGAATAATCTCTACTTCTTTAAAAGTTAAAGGCTTTTGCCCTGTTCCTTCAATAATAATTTCAGAACTTCCAATCCCTTCCACTTTAACACCTGCATCGGCTATCATCTCACACAGTTGTACAATTTCAGGCTCTTTTGCAGCGTTTACAATAGTGGTTGTTCCATGGGCCATCGAGGCAGCCATTACAATATTTTCTGTTCCACCAACAGTAATTTTATCAAAAACAATTCTAGCACCTTGAAGACCATTGGGTGCTTCTGCTCGTACATATCCACCTTTAATCTCTATTTTTGCACCCATAGCTTCCAAAGCTTTCAAATGTAAATCAATAGGACGTTGTCCAATGGCACACCCACCTGGAAGACTCACTTCACATTCACCAAAACGTGCCAATAGTGGTCCCAAAACCAAAATAGAAGCCCTCATTTGAGAGACAATTTCATAAACAGCTTTAGTAGA
>Ga0256844_10000608_pt1 | contig 13751 bp, 15 predicted proteins | sample MusselsmetaG_FD_189100 | JGI IMG/M metagenome (GOLD analysis project Ga0256844, IMG submission 189100) | Mussel associated microbial communities from hydrothermal vent at the East Pacific Rise, Pacific Ocean - Mussels | ecosystem: Host-associated > Mollusca > Shell > Unclassified ... | reverse complement strand
GATCCTGAAACCATGGCCATTCTCACAGGTGAAGGCAATGAAGTCATTTTCTCCAACCTTCTGGTAGCTGATGGGAAACCATACTGGACCGGGATGGGGGAAGCACTCCCTGAAAAGGGCCGTAATTTTGAAGGGGACTGGGCAGCACAATCCGGTAAATCTCCTTCACATAAAAATGCCCGTTTCACGATATCACTTGATCAGCTGGGAAACTACGATACGGCAACAGAAAAACCCGAAGGTGTAAAATTGAGCGGTCTTCTTTTTGGTGGCCGCGACTACACGACCATGCCCACCATTGTAATGGCCCACAACTGGATGAATACCGTGGTTCATGGGGCCATTATCCGCTCTGCCACCACTGCCACAGAGATTGGTGCAGATGGCTCTGAAAAGAGAAGCCCTTTTGCCAATGAAGCTTTTTTCCCCGGCCCTTTGGCCCAATATATCAATCACTATAAAGCTTTCGGCGAGAACCCCGATATTGCAGAAGAGAACCTGCCCTCCGGGTTCCAGGTCAACTACTGGCTGCATAAAAGTGGTCGTGGTATCCTCTCTCCCGGAGAAGCTGATGGTCTCATTGGAGAAAAACGTGATACCAAGGTGTGGATGCGTATCATGGCGCTAATGCATCAGGCGAAAGTAGAGACTATCTGGACACCAATTGGACGTATTCCTAAGTATCTTGACCTGAAAAAATTGTTCAAAGAAGTGATTGATAAAGATTACGAAAAAGAACTCTACAGCAAGCAATTTTCTCTCTATACCGAGAACCTTATCAATCGCGTTGATATGTCAATTGTCGAATTTGCCAAAGAAAAGGGCATGACCGATGATTTCTTTCATGTGCTTGATACCTGGCGCAGAGATCTTGCCGCCTTGAAAGCAACCATTGGGCCTATTGTGACACCGGATCAAATGATTGAGTATGTTGCGGCTAACCAGCCTGTCTAATACTGCTGATAAACAAGGCCGCCAATGTCGCGTCAACTCTCAATTGCCGCGACACTAAAAAGTCATAGTTATTTTGGTATAAAATGTTTGTGGAATTTCACTGGCAAGGACTCCATCTGTAGTGTTACTGAATTCTTGGTGGCTGCTGTTAAAGAGATTGTACCCTCCTGCAGTTACACTAAACATGTCTGTAGGGTGCCAACCGATATTCAAATCAAGCCGGAAGTGGGAGTCTATATCTAACCCATCCAGTGCATCTACATAATAAAGGGTGCTATTGAATTCAAAATGACCAGGTAAATCCATATAGGAGATGAGGGAAGCAAGATACTCAGCGTTTTCATTTTCAGAAAAACCATTTCTACCCATTTCGGAAATCCCTGTATTAAGAGTGTTAACCTGAAACCAGGTGAAACCTCCTGTCAACTGCCACCAGCTGTTTGCATTCCATCTGCAACTCAGTTCGGTACCATAGGTTTCACCATCATTTCCATTATCGATTTGGACGGGGACGTTAAAAGTATTTCCCAGAGGAGAAGGGGTAATCTGCATTGGGCCCTTAGGAATGGCGCTTATAAGCCCGTAATATTTATTATAAAAAATACTTATATCAAGAAATATATTTTCTCGGATTCTGCCACGATATCCACTCTCATAAGAATATACTGTTTCTGCATCGATCTCTTTATTACCCTGAACCTGAACAGTGGTGAATGTCTTCCCATATTGAGGATATGTCTTAAAAGTCCCTATGTTTACATCCGCATCACTTGCAATTCTGGGAGGGGTTCGTACTGATCGGGTAACGGCACCCCATAGTGCATGATGTTCATTGAGATTCCATAGAGCGCGGCCAGTAGGTTGCCATTCAAATCCAGTGTAATCATTATGTTCCAGCTTGGTTCCCAGGGTGAGTGCACCTTTTCCCCCAACAATGGGAAGACGCCCCTGCAGGAAAGCACTGAATAGATTATCAGTGCTACTCTCCGGATTCATTTTGTAGGAGAATAAATAGGGAATTGCTTCCTTTCCTGTAGTCTCATCGTTTATATATCGGTAGCCAAGCCCCCAGAGAACTTCAAGACTGTTGCTAAACATCAATCGATGTTGAAGATCAAGATCCGCAATGTCCATACTCTCATCAATAAAAAATTCATTGCGCTCATTATGATCGTAGTATGCCTGAAAAATTAGTTCAGAGTCTTTTGAAAAAGTACGAATCCAGCGTCCAAGCAAATTACCGCCTGAAACCGGGACATCCTTTGAGGCATAATTAACAAAGGGTGGAAATGGTGTCAAAAATTGCGTTGATTCTCCTGACTTTCCTCCATAAATATCTCCCATGAAAGATACTTTGTTTAAGGCACTGGCATTCATGTCCATTCGAAATCCGGCACGAGACTGGTGCCATTCATCACCAGCTTCATTACCTGTTGGAGCATCAAATGCATCACGATCGAAAAATTTACCATAGAGACGATATGATATTTTATCGTTCAGCCAACCACCATACCGGGTAGATATTTCGCTGTTAATACCGGTTTCCATCTGTACAGCCACAAGCCCCCCCTGAGTATCTGCACTGTCTTTGGTAATAATATTAACAACACCATTTACAGCATTCGCTCCCCAAAGAGTCCCTCCCGGTCCTCGAATAACTTCGATTTTATCGATATCTTCAATCATGGTATCCTGTACATCCCAGAATACTCCAGAAAAGAGGGGGGAATACACTGTACGCCCATCTATCATGACCAACATTTTATTTGAAAATCGTGAAGCAGAACCACGAGTACTCACTGCCCATTTGTTCGCATCAATCTGATAAACATGTAATCCTGGAACCATGCGCAATGCTTCTGGAATAGTTTGCACATTATTTCTACGCAAATCTTCTCCGGTAATAATATAGATCGCTGCGGGTGTTTCGGTTACTTTCTCCGAAACCTTGGCCACGGACATAACCTCAAGGTCAAGGAGTTCATCAAGAGAGAGAATACTCAGGTCACTTCCCTGCCCTTGAATTGGAAAAACCAACAAAAAAAAGAGGGAGATGACTGCTGTATCCAAACAGAAATACACCAGAGTTTGTTTGTTTTTACTCATATTTGCTGTATTCATTATTTATCACTGCCCCATACAAGATTCCGGAAATATTCTGTTTTTATGGCGAACTACAACAGTAAGAAATCATAAAAGTAGCTTATCATAAATACATTTATTATTAAAAGAATGTTTGTATGGTTGTTTGAGCGGCTGAACGTTTTGTTTTCACTAATCACTGATACGATTGAGGCATTGGAATCTCTGGAGTGCATATGAAGTATATTTTTCTGCTCATCATCTTATCAACAATGGCCGCCTGCTCTTCAGTGCAGCACGATACATCAATAGCTATTGGTGAGATCAAAACTTCCGGCACTGTCAATTTTCATGATAGCAATGCCATTAAATCAATACTAATGAAACAATATGATGAATGGCGAAAAACACCATACAAAATGGGGGGCTTAAGTAAACGCGGTATAGATTGCTCAGGTTTTACGTATTTAACATTCCGTTCAAAACTTGGCTGTAAGCTTCCCAGAACAACGAAATTACAGGCCAAAACAGGAGCTAAAGTGGCCAGAAATAACCTGCTCACAGGAGACCTTGTTTTCTTTAAAACCGGTCTTTTTGTTAAACATGTAGGTATTTACCTTGATGAATCACGATTTCTCCATGCATCCACAAGCCGGGGAGTTATTATATCAAGTCTTAAGGAAAAATATTGGAAAAACCGTTATTGGATTGCCAGGAGGATTTCTTTTTAATACAAAGATAACCACTTTAAGGAAACAACGGGACTCACTTTCCCTTGATCGACTAGACTATAAACCATAATAACCTAAAACTCGGGGACAGTTTATGTCTTCCAAGCTTTTGGGGCCACTATTTTAAGAAAAATGATTAAGCTCCCTGAAGATAATTCTAAAATCGGTATTGCTCTTGGAAGCGGTTCTTCCCGAGGTTGGGCTCATATCGGTGTCCTGCAGGCACTCGCTGATATGGGTGTACAACCAGGAATCGTTGCCGGCAGCTCCATTGGTGCGTTGGTCGGTGCTGCCTATGCGAGCAAACAACTGGATGAAATGGAAAACTGGGTGAGCAGCCTTTCCTGGAAGGATCTTCTCGGGTTCATGGATTTTTCTTTACTGGAAGGAGGCATTCTGGGGGGAGAAAAGATCATAAACTTTCTTGGCCAGTGTCTCGGAGGTATTGATATAGAGTCATTGCCTGTTCTCTTTGCTGCCGTTGCCACTGATCTCAATTCCGGACGTGAAGTATGGCTTCGCAAAGGTGACCTTCTCGAAAGTGTCCATGCATCAATTGCCCTTCCCGGGCTGTTTGCCCCGGTCAGGCGAGCAGAACAATGGCTTGTGGATGGTGGTCTTGTCGATCCTGTTCCGGTTTCTCTCTGCCGCGCCATGGGAGCAGAAATTGTCATTGCCGTCAATCTGAATGGTGGAATAGCAAGCAGACATGCAGATAACAATAACTTCACCAGCAAAACAAAACCTGCCGAGACTACCAAAGATATGACACCATGGACCAGATTTTCGTATCAAATTTCAACAAGTCTTAACGAACAAAAAGAATTTGTGTTGAAAAAACTCCTGGGAGAGAGCCGCGATACACCCGGTATCTTTGATGTTATGTCCAGTGCCATTAACATTATGCAGGATCGGATTACCCGCAGCCGTATGGCCGGTGATCCCCCAGATATCCTTTTAACGCCGCACCTGGAAGAAATTGGTCTTCTGGAGTTTGACCAGGCAGCAGTGACCATTGCAGAAGGACGTGCCTCCGTTGAACGCATGCTTCCGTTGCTTGAGCACGTACTGAAAAAGCTGTAAATTAAGACTGTCTGGTAAAGTGTTTCTCATCCTTTTCTTCTTTCTTTGATTACATAAAAAAAGGAGCCAAGTCCTCTTTGACTTACTGTAGTTTATTCGACCGGCACGAACATCAACCAAAGCATCTTCCAGCTTAACCAGCACAACTATTCTTCCATTTCCTCCACTATGCCTTCCGGCAATGGGATACTATCTCTTACATCATATCCATTCTGCTCTATTAATGTATTTAAATACTGCACCCGATCGCCAGGATGAGGATGTGTGGCAAGAAAATAGGCAAGTCTGTCTTTTTTATCCGTAGCAAGACGTTTGAAAAAATCTGTTGCTCCTCCAACATGTCCGTAGCGCCTATTTAACAAATCCAGCCCCCACGCATCTGCTGCAATCTCTTGTTTCTGTGAATATTTCCTCTCAAGCTTGCTGGCGATCCACGTCACAACATCCGAAGAGCCATCACCTGACAACAACCAGGAGCCAAAAGCTACAATAAGACTGCGTCCCATGGCCTGCAAGTGATCCCGATGGGCAAAATGTCCTAACTCATGAGCCAGTATCATATCGAGCTCATTTTCCGATTGAACATTTTCCAATAATCCGGCATAGACAACAATTAGACCACCAGGCAAGGCAAACGCATTTACCTGATCCTCCTCATCGTCTAAAATAATACGGAAAGTATATGCATTTAAAACAGAGTCGTCGGGCAACGCACTGACCAGTCCATCGAGATGGGTTTGCAGGAATGTATTCGTTTGGCCTTCATAAATTAGAGCAATTTTACTGCCCATCCATGCCTCTGCCTTTACAGGAAGACGCATGGCAAGCACACTAGATACGAAACCAAGAAAAATGTAGAATAAAACCAGAAACGTTATAAATCCCCCGATGAGCCATGCAAGCTCTTTTAAGGGGTGGGATGCTGATACATTTACATCTCCATCAGCTAATTTTGCTGTGAATTTCATGCCTTGTGGAGAGTCACCGCTGTTCCGTAAGCCAGGGCCTCGATACTTCCGACTTGTCCTTTTTTGTTTGCTGATTTGCCAATTGCAGAAGTTTCCAGACGAAAATTGATTACAAGATCCGCATTCTTTTGCAGAGCGTTTTCTTTCATACGCAGAATAGCTTCCCGCCTTGCCCTGTCCACAAGGGACTCATAAGAACGCACTCTACCACCGAAAAGGTTACGTAAAATTGCCAGGAAGCGCTTAAAATAATCAATTGAAATTACAGCACTCCCCGTGACCAGAGTTGATTTCTGAACATCGCTGTCCGCACATGCACTTTTAAAGTTTACCACCGGCATTTCGACCATCTCTGATTCTCGCTTTTTGATGGATGCATAATGTTTTTTTTCCGCAATGGAACCTGCAATATATCCTAAAATCATGAGTACTCCGAATATCACAAGCCTACTATTATTAATGAGAAAATCAGTCATATGATTACTCCGACTCAAGACGTACTGCAGTACCATAGGCAAAGAGCTCTGAGGCGCCCTGTGCAACTGAAGAAGTGGCAAAACGAACATTCACCACTGCATTGGCCCCCATGGTCTTTGCCTGTTCTTCCATCCGTTCAAGGGACTCCTGCCTTGCCTCATTAAGAAGTTCCGTATAACCTTTTAATTCTCCGCCTACCAGATTTTTCAGGCTTGCCATAATATCACGACCAACATTTTTAGCCCTGACCGTACTTCCCTGAACAATTCCAAAGTGCTCAGCAATTACTTTTCCTGGAACATTTTCTACATTTGTAATTATCATTGTTTCTCCTTTGTAATGATTTATGTATTGGAAAAACTATATTGCCTTTAAGAATAAATATCAAACTCTTCTGTATTTCGGTTCAGCCGCTATAACCAGAATCTACTACCAGATCATTTCCTCTTGCGCTTTGTACAGCTAGCTGATCACAACGCTCGTTCTGAGGATGCCCGGCATGCCCTTTCACCCAATGAAAACTGATTGTCAGTTCCTCTATATGATCGAGTAACTTTTCCCATAAATCAGAATTAACTGCAGGTTTTCCATCAGACTTCAACCATCCCTGTTTACGCCACCTTTTAGCCCATCCTTTACTGATACCATTCACAACATACTTAGAGTCTGAAAAGAGAGCCACAGGCTCTGAGCGGCTTGACAAAGCCTCAATACCCTTGATACAGGCCATCAGCTCCATACGATTATTTGTGGTGTGCTGGTAACCTCCTGTTAATTCCCGCACCCCACCCTTTTCAAGAATAACAACACCATAACCACCTGGACCGGGATTATTGATTGCACCACCATCGGTATATATTTCTGTGCGACCAGCAACGGACGTGTGCTGTGTAGTCTCTGTATTTTTCTTTGGTTTTTGTTTTTTCTTTTGTCCCCACTGGGGCTCAGCCATCCACGCTTCAGCCTCAGCACGGCTGGGAAATCCTTTATATTTAGCACCTCCATACCCTTTAACCTGAGCCTCGGCATCAGGCCAGGTGGTATAGATTCCGGGATTTTTGCCACTGGCAACTGCATAAAACTTTTTCTTAGCCATTATCTATTATTCCTTCCAATAAAAAAACCGTCAGAAGCTGACGGCCTCTAACGGTTTATAATTCTACTTTTGATGTAGGTTCTATCTACTTTATCATTCCAATTATAAATAATCCTATAATTACAAAAACAAAAAAGACTCCAACTTTTACGCAGACTGAATGATCCTCTTCAGGTTTTTCATGCCCATGCTCATGTCCACTCATTTAATTCCCCTCCTGAATTTGATTAATGTCTGTGCAGAAATACGCCATTTCACTCAAAACCAGGGGAAATGAGGAATTTCACCTCTAAAAGAACAGAAGGTTAGAACAAAAAGACCATTCATGGACTGGCACTAGTTAAGCAAGCCACTGTATTCAATCATATGACCAACTTTAGTTCAATTTGTCGATCTCTTTATTCGTTTTTCTTTTATTAAAGTCCGGTAAATCCCGTACAAAAGAAAAAACAACATTACCACGCTGAATCATTGGCTGATCCACAGAAATACCTGTCCCCATGGGAAGCCCCTGTCCGCTCAATCTGATATCCAAAGATCCAAGGTCCTCAGGATAGGGCACACGAGCAACAGCCAGCCATAATGGCAATGTCTCCCAGCGCCGAAAATCAGGTCGTTCAAGGAGTCCTATCAAAATGATTCGAACGAGCGCTCCAAGTGCTTCATCCTGTTTCTCAAGCTTCCTTGCCAATACCTCTTTCGCCGCTATCCTGGCTGCCGTTTTGGCTATCCGCGCCGGTCCTTCAACATTCCAGGTGCTAATGGCCAGACTATGAACGCTGGTTAAAATACTCGCATCACCAAGGTGTGTATCACCAGCGTACAACTGGATTCGAGGGGGATAGTAGTTTGCATAATTTGCTCTCACATCACGCATTGACGGGGATCTTCCAAGAAGAAAAAAGCAAACCAGCTCCCGTCCTTTATAAATCTCCGGTTCAGATAGTTCTTCTGAATCTGCTCCTATCTGACCTTTCTTACCGATGTGAAGATTGGGTAATAATTCATCTGCCAGAATGTATTGTGCCTCCGCATTAGGTCTGTCTCCGGTCATTTCCAGAATAAACGCCGCAAGATACCTGGAAAATGCATCATCTGGATAGTCCTCTCCCCGATTATCAGGATGCAGGGAGTGAAGAATTCGTCTGGCCTCCACAGCACCATGTTCCCAATTATTAAGGGCCAGATGATTCAATGCGGTCATGGAGTGAAGCATGGTCTGTTCAAAAGGTGCCCCTTCAAATGAATAAACCGTATCATTTGCAACCCAGCTCCCGGCTCCTTCTGAGACGGAGTAGGTTTCCAGTGCATCCAGCATATCATAGGCCTGGATGTAATCCCTGGAGCTTTTTTCATACTCACCCTCGGCCTGATAGATGGTTCCGCGCTCCATTAAAACCAGAACGGAATCCTTTCCATCAACTTCTTCGGTACCTATTTCTGTTTTTGCCAGCTCATAATTGCCACGGTAAAAGGCAGATCTTGCGTCTGGCAAATCATGCGATGCACAAGACGCAAGCAAGCATACAAAAAATGCAGCAATAAGGAATCTGAAGGAAAATCGAGTAAAACGTAACACCACAAATATTACCAGCCAATAAGAGGAATGGACTCGTTACGTGCAAATTCCTCTTCAGTTGTCCAGACAATAAGACTGGATGTAAGATCGGTGATTTCCATGGTCAATTTATAATAGTTCAGGCGCTGTTTTGAGACCCGAACCTGCTTACCAGTCTGCTGTGTCATTTGGGTAAGAGACCCGGTAATCATATATTTAGCACCTGCCTGAGCACCAAGGGTTGCCATTTGCTCAGGATTCGAATTGGCAGCCTGATACCCCTGCTCATTCAGAAGATCTGTTCTTCTGGCAGTGTTTACAAATTGAATTTTCCCACTCTGCAGCAACTTGGTACGCATTTTATCAGTGAGATTTTTTGTATCCACATATTCTCTGGTGCGATTTTCAACTCCGGCAATGGTCATGACAGGCGGCGAGCTCTGCCCGGCAAGAAAAGAGCTGGTCAGCATCTTATCAACAACAGCTGAAGTGATTTTTCGCATATCTGAGGCGTCATAATCGGCCCGATAATGTTCGAGGTCTCCCGGTTGAACATCTTGGTTTGAGATTCGAAAAGCAGAGCAGCCCGATAACAATAGCGTAGCTGTAAAAGCTAAAATGATAGAAAAACGTAGTGATGTACTCAAAATAATTCCTCCTTTCTAGGGATCTGTTCAAAGCAAATTCAATGCAGTTAATTATACTTTTTTTTCACTTACCCGGCACATCTTTTTTTGTATCATTTTGTATCAATAGGCAATTATTGCTAAACAGGAAATATTTTTATTTGCCTTTCACCTTTGTTACCATTACCCTTTCAAGGCCTTACTCCATAAAATTTGTAAGTATGAAATCTGGCGTACATTTAGTTCAATTGCTTGATACCAGTGCTTAGGCACTGATAATGGCTTACCAAGAATTTGCGGTGCTATAAAATATTTTCTCAAAAGGAGCACATCATGTATAAACGATATCTCTGCATCATCACTTTCCTGATATTTTCCTTCTTCGTTTTTTCAGCCCATGCCAAACCCCTGCGGATAATCATGCTCGATTTTGCTGATGAAACAGGGGGCAGCACCGATGTTACTCTCACCGGAAACCTTAATTCCAGGGTATTTACACAAAAAGGTCCATATTTTTTACAAAAAGCTCTTCTTAGCTCCCCGGAATTTATACTCATTGATCGTAGAGATTTTATCCGGCAGATTGAACAGCGACAACCTCGGGATGGTTCTGATCCTCTGCCAGACACCTTTTTTGCCACACGGGAACGCCGAACTCCGCTTACTTCCACATTTTTTAATGCAGCGAGATCACTCAATGGCGACGCATTGATACGTGGCAGTCTCCTCGCATTATCAACCAGCAAACAGAAGATCAATCAAGGTGGATATCAGGCTGAATTTACAACTTTAAACCTTCGAATTATGCTCCAGGCACTTGATACTGTTAACGGTAGCGTTATTGCCATAGAGGAAGGTAAGGCATCTCGTAAGTTCAGACAAACAACCAATGTACAAACAAAAATAGGAGAAGATGAACTGCTGGATCTGTATCAGCAGGCCATTGTTGCTGCTGTGCCTGGAATTGAAAGTCAGTTACAGGGACTGGTCAACAAGGGTACTAAAGTAAGGCTCTGGATACAGACAAGTGCTGATCCTGCCTTGATTGAGCTTGATGGGATTCTCCTGGGATCAAGCCCTGTCGAGAATGTTGAAGTACTTCGGGGAGATCATACTCTAAGCATTACCCGACCGGGTTATGAAACAATCAGCAAGAAAATCATGCTGGAAAGTGATATGAAAATAACAGTTTCCATGATTTCTGATCAGTTGAATGCGCAGGAACGGAAAGAGGCTCTTTCCAATATGAACTTGCGACTGCTGAAGATTAATTAACAAAGTCCCATCCTCGTGTTCGTTATTACACGGACATGAGGATAGGGATAAATTTGTGTGATACAATTTTAGTTAAACAGCGTTCCGGGTAAGACAGCCTGATGAATCAGCATCGCTTTTCACAGCAGTAACAACTGTGGCAAGTTCCATCAAAATACCAAGACCTTCCTGAACTTCCGGTCGCTTCATGGCTCCCATCATTCCAAAGACACCACGCACGGGTTCTATCTTATCAAAATCAATCTCCGTCACTCTGGTACCAATTCGCTCGGTCATCCCAACAACCCGCTCAAATGCTTCAAAAACGCCGCGTTGCTTCAAACACTCCAGACGTTCAACAACATCATTGAAAGCAAGTTTGGAAAGACCATCTGCATCTTTTTTCATCTCCATGATAGAACCAAGTATTTTCAGCCCATCTGCCATATTTCCCATATTTGCAATGAACTGTTTCAGCAATTCCTTAAGATCTTCAGGCTCAAACCCTTGCAAAGTACCTTGTAACTGCTCAACCAGTTCCTTGAATATATCTTTGGAAAGAGGCTCAAAATCTTTCTTAAACTCCATGAATTTATTCAATGTATTCATGGCTTCAGAAATGTTTTTACTGGCAATCAGCGTTTGCCCAACCATTTCTCCAACATCTTCCAAATCAAATCTACGATCCAGGCCACTCATTTTACCGATGGTGCTGATCACCATATCATTGATCAGCGGCTCCATCTCTTTTTTCAGTTCAACATAGGGCCTGATCGCCTCTTTTGCCTCGCGCACCTCTAAAGTCAGCTCATCGAGCCTGGCAAGGATTTTTTCTTCATTGGTCATAACCCCTCCCTTAATCCTGAACTTTACCTGCTAATGACATTTGTGCTTCAAGGGGCATTTCTTCTCCACTTACCAGTTTATTCCAGTAAACCCACTTAAACATCATCTTACCCCAGTGGTTAGCCTTGGATTCACCAAGCAGCGAAAAAGGACCTAAACCAGGAAGAGGAAATTTTCCAGGAAGAGGCTCATACTCATAGTTAAAGTCAATGAGTGCCGCTTTTTCAAAACCTGTTTCGATAAAACAGTTGGCATGACCGTCAAAATCAGCTCTTAGCTCTTCACCATTCAGTTCACGCAAAAAGTTCTCAACCAGTATTTCAGCAGAGAAATGTGCAACTGACCCAGCCTTGGATGTTGGCAGAGTTGTTGTATCACCAAGAACAAACATGTTCTCATGGTTGTCGGCTTTCAACGTATTGTTATTAGTTTTTACATAACCGATCTCATCCATAGCCACGCCGGATTTTACGAGAACCCGGGCACCTACATTGGGCGGAATGGAAACCAGCAGATCATATTCTATCTCATCACCTGCAGCAGAAATTATTTTTTTGTTTGTCGCATCCACCTCCACAAGATCATAATTAGCTGTTATATTAATGTTTTTTTGTTCAATGAGTTGAGAGAAAAATGCACTTGCCTTGGGTTTTGTAAACGCTCCAGGCAGCGGAGTAACCAGTCTGATTTCAATATCATCTCGGCAGCCACGCTCGGTAAAATACGCATCGGCAAGATAAACAAACTCCAGGGGAGCAACTGGACATTTAAACGGGAATTCTGCGATATCAAGAACGAGTTGTCCTGATTTGAACTCACGCATTGCTTTACACAATTTCACAGCACCATCCAGTGTGTAAAAGTCAAAAATCGTTTTCTGCCACCCTTCCATCATACCGGGAATTTCTTCAGGAGCTAAAGACACACCGGTACAAACAATAATTTTATCATAGTCATAGCTGCCGGCTGTGGTTTCCACACTCTGCTTATCAAGATCAATACCAATTATTTCATCAATAACAAAATCGATACCTCTTGAAATAAATTCACTGCGGCTTCTTACAATATCTTCAGCTTTGTAAATACCAAAAGGAATAAACAACAATCCCGGCTGATACACATGATGATCATCCTTATCGATGATTGTGATTGACCATTCAGCTTTATCAAGTTTCTTTCGTAACTTGTTTGCCACCATGGTTCCCGCACATCCTGCACCTAGAATTACCAACTTTTTCACACTCTACCTCCTGTATAAGAAGTTTTTTCTTTTATAGCCTTTTCCCTATCATACGAAAAAGCCGGTTTTGTATAGTGTAAACACACCATCAAAAAAGATAGTGCCTATATTTTTGAATATTCTGGTATTAATGTAAAATTGTTTTAATAGTGGTTATTATTAGCCGATCTCTATGCTATACCACGGTGTGATGGTCGGTCAAGTGAAATAACTGAATTATGGCTCATTTTGTCATACACCATGGCGATTACACAGGAGATTATATTTTATGCCCAATACTTTCTCGGTAAAAGAATCATGCTGATGGAAGATGCCAAAGGCAAGGCTATCCATGAAGAAAACAGCTCTATGCAGTTTTACTGCGAAGGACAATTACTGGAACTTATGAACCTTCGTAAATACCTTACGGAGAATATTGATCTGAAAACACAAAAATATTATTAAGGATGAAATGTCACATACATATCTCATTGACCTGTATGATCTAATAGATCAACGTCTGAAAGAAATTACCCGTGAACGAAATTCATCCGGGTCAGAAACTGAGCAAGACTATCTAAAAGGACGTTCTGAATGCCTTGTGGCAATTTAAACAATTCCTTATAACACCCTATAATAATAAGCTTCCACGGCGAATAAGAGGAAATTATTCCACTTAGCTAACAGAGAAAATCTGTACTTCAACTCTTCCCCGATGTAATATATAAAATCAGTGCTGTCTCATAGTTGACTCCACAGTAATAGTTGCGGAGAAACATGTTGTTGCTTGCCTGGTGGCCTGAAAAGATCAGCTAAGGCACGTCGTTCAAACAAGTTAAGTTGTAAAACTCTGAGTA
>Ga0256844_10000607_pt1 | contig 13779 bp, 43 predicted proteins | sample MusselsmetaG_FD_189100 | JGI IMG/M metagenome (GOLD analysis project Ga0256844, IMG submission 189100) | Mussel associated microbial communities from hydrothermal vent at the East Pacific Rise, Pacific Ocean - Mussels | ecosystem: Host-associated > Mollusca > Shell > Unclassified ... | reverse complement strand
TGAATGTATCGGTCAAGATATTGAGAACTATGTGGATACATCGGTTATAAGTCCAAGTACAGGAAACCCAATTCCTCACGTTACATCAATACGAGCGTTCCAACAAATCATTGAACGTGATGAATACACGGAGGATATAAAAGTATCAATGATGTTGTATCACAAATTGTATAATCAACGTATAATTGAAAAAAGAAATGACAGTACAAATACATAAGATACGAATGTTAACGACTGAAAAGGAATCATACCTTAAACGAATCATTGAATGGGTTGAGTTGGGGGCAAGTGGTTTGTACGTAGGTGATGGAGTTCGTGAAACGTTGAAAACTGTAATGAATAGTGATAGGAGTCATTACATAAAAACATATACAGTACGTCAAGAAAGAACAATCAATAAAGTAATTAAATTATATAATGAAAGAGTAAGAGAACATGATAACAGACGAACAAATGGAAATCAGGAAGAGGTTACAATTAGCCGCTGATTGTTATTACACTAAAGAAAATTTAGAACGAAAATTAACCGAGAGTTATTCGGAACTCGGTATCAATAAAGAAATAAACACCGATGTAATTTTAACCCTATATCATTCAGAACGTAGAAAAGGATTCTTCGGTGATGATTACATTTATATTATAGATTACAAAAAAGAATTTTAACAACAATATTTAACAATAACAACGTTCTTTTATTTATAAACTTACTAAAACTTTTCACCGCTATGAAAAAGAGTAAATATGAAATAAAAAAGTTGTACGATACTGTAAAATCACAGAACGAAACAACGGTAAACAAAGGGAGTCTAATCCAAATGAATAGACTCGGTAAAAACGGGAAATCCTTTAAGGTTTTCAAGTTCAGAACGATGTACCCATATAGTGAGTACTTACAAAAACACGTTATGGATTTAGGTTTTAATGAGAGTGGTAAACCAAAAAATGATTTTCGAGTAACAAAGACTGGTAAATTCCTAAGAAGATATTGGTTAGACGAGTTACCACAACTGATTAACGTTTTACGAGGTGAAATGAAATTAGTAGGTATCAGACCTGTATCTCAGGATTTCTTTAATAGGATTCCTAAGAACTTACAGAAATTAAGATTACAAGTTAAACCAGGATGTATTCCACCATACGTTTGTGTGGATACTGAATCTGATTTGGAATCAATCTTACAAACTGAAATTGAGTACCTTAAACAATATAAAGAGAATCCAGTTCAAACTGATATCAAATATTTCTTTAATGGAATGGTGAATATCGTAATTGGTAAAAAACGAAGTAAATAAATAAGTTATGAGTAAAACATATACAGATACACAAATCCAAAATGAGTTCGACAGATTAAGTTGTCCGAAACAAAGAGAAATAATGTGGGAAGCATTAGACATTATGCAGGCATACAACGGAAGAAGTAGATTTCTTTGTGTATCAATGGCAATGGGATACTCAAATTACGAGGGTGATGCAGACACATATATTAAAAATAAACCATAAAACATTTGGTAGTCCCAAATAAATTTTGTATATTTACAATGTAATTAAAAAGAGATATTATGAAAATCGCAGACTTAAAATTCACGGAACAATATTTGTACGAGAAACCAAAAGAAAATTATTGGAGAGGAATCACAGTATCAATAAAAGGTATCATCATTTGTGATATTGAAATGTATATGAGTACCGAACCAATCACGGTAGAAGAACAAAAGGATCCTGATTTTTGGATTCCTATGAAATCTCCAAGATCCGTTTTATATATCAATCCTAATCGTGGATTAATTCCAAGAACTTTAATAGGTTCTCAGAGTTCGGCGGATATTCATTTACTAAAACACAAACGATTCTTACTTTCAGAAATCGAGGACGCTAAAGAAGAAGTAAGAAATTTGGTAAAACGATATGTACATTTTTTAACAGTTAATTAAATGAAAACAAAACGTAGATTTATAAATTCAATCAAACGAATGGAGGGTTCGTTTCACGGTGATACTACATACCATCACACCGGTGATAATACATATCACCACACCAAACCAACCAAACAATATTCAAAAACACCAGTATATCTATCCAAAATTCAGGAACGATATCTGAGAGAATTGATTGGAATCAGTTTCGGACTCGGTATGACAAAAGAAGTCGAAGATGGTTTGGAGTTGATTAACCGTACATTAGAACATAAAATGTATTACGAGGTTGATGGACCAAAATTCAACAAACTCCAATACACATTTCATTATAAAAAAAATAAAGGAAAACATTTCCTTTAGAATTTGGTAAATCTAAAAAAAAGTTGTATATTAACAATATGAAAAATCATCCGACAGTATTCAGAATTAGTTACACATATGATAAACTTGGAAACAAAAGTGGTGTAATTTATTATTTTAAAGTTTTACCACCTCAGATAAAATTCATAAAAGAAATATTAGAAGTATTTGATTTATCAGATATTGATAGAAAAATGTTACGAACAACTTTAAGAGTCGGAGATTATTCTGAATCTGACAGAGACCGACTTGGTGAACTTCGTAGAATGTATATTGAAGATAATTTAGAAAAATATAAAACCAATGGATAACGAAAAAATTGATTTAAGAATTTGTGAAGCAGGTGATACACTTATCAGTTCTCACGGAACAAAATTAAAGTATGTAAGACCAACGACTGATAGGGAATATCTTGACCACGTTGTAGAATATTTTGATCCATTGAGAGGTCAGGGTACACGTACTCACGAGGGGTTTGTTTTCCAGTTCAATAGAGTTCCAGAAACAGACGATGATATTGTAAAAATTATAAAAAAGAAGAAATGATATTGTGAAAAAAATATTATACATATTAGTATTACTGAGTTTCAATTTGTTTAGTCAGATTGAAACTTTCGATGGTGAAATTACAGAGGTCGTATTTTCTGTAACACAACCCATTAAACTTGTTGTAAAAAAAGAATCAGGAGAAATGGTAACATTAGTTACACCAACCTACATTCGATATCAACAAAAGTTTCGTACCGAAAACGGTAACAATTTAATTCCACCACCATTACACGTTACAGATGTTTGGACAGTTGGAGATAGGAAAAAGACGGATGGTACAAACGAACCATACTTATTATACGTGGATTGTTCTGAATCATCTAAACTCACAATATTCTTACGAGAACATCGGTGGGATGGTTACGATGATCCAGATGTTTCAGGAACAGAAGAACCGTATAGTAAAGATGAATTCACATCATTTAAAGAACATCACGTTTATGGATTACCAAGACACGAACTTGGTAGAAATTGGGCGTGGGATATGATTGTTAGAATCACAAATTCAAACGGTGATATCTCCGAAAAACATTTATTATTTAAAACAGGTGGAACTGAATACGATTATTCATTATTCCACTATCCAGAATAAAATGAGTTGTACAATAAATTGGGATGTAGATCCAGTAGATTTAGAACCACCAGAAGAACGGTTCGAATTAACCGATTCTCAGGTAGAATTCTTAGAAATGTTAGAAGATTTATGGTACGAACAATTAGACCCAGTATTTGATGAACCGTATGGGGATTTCCTAACTGTTATACGTGATGTATTATTACGTGGGTATTATAACGAAACAGAACAATATGAGATACGTGATATGATCCGTGTATATTTAATTGACAAAAAAAGATGAAAGAATTACGATATCAATATTTAATAGATTTACAACCTCAATCAGAACAGGAAACACACGACAAATATTGGGAACAATATAAAAAAGAATGTAAGTTTGAAGGACCGAATATGTACCGTTGGGGTCATATGTATTCCAATGATACCAAAGAATTATTTTTAATGGGAGTCCTCGTTCGAGAGGGAGTTAAATTCGAGTACTAATGAATCGAGTTAAGACATACTCAGTAGAAGATTTCAGACCAATGTCGTGGTTTATCGAACCATCTCAAACCCACTTCTTAAAACAAGTCTTGGTCAATGATTATGATAGAACACCAATATCACCAGGGAATTACGCGATTTTAAAAAAAGTAATTGACCGAGGTTGGTATGATGAAAGACAACAACCAATACTCAATGAAATACTAACAAAATATAAAGACCATGTGTGGGGTACACACGTATAAATTATGGAGCCAAAATATAAATATTATGATGAAAAGTGGTATGATATAGAAACATCGTGTGATGACACCCGTAATATTGCTAAAATTTATAGTGATATGATGCGAGATGAATCCGTCAATAAAACAATAACTGAAAAACTCCACAATGCCGTTACCGAACAAGTTGTATGGGCGAGAACAATGTTGAAGTATAAATCACATAGGAAATCATTATCCGATAAAGAAATTAAAGTACTAAAGGATATTAGTAACAACAGTACGTATTATGAATCGGATAGGGAAATCCTTAACACCATTTTAGAAAAATATAAAGAACGATAGGATGACAGATGAACTAAGACATATATTAGATACCGATTTTGATAATACAAGTGACCAAAATAGATACAAAGTCCAAACGGAACAATTTGAGTTCCTAAAAAAATTACAAAACTACCAATCTCAGGATTTATTTTCTGATATGGAACAGATTTGTATCATACATTGTTTGAGATACAAACACTATTCGGATATGCACAAAGAACCATTGAACAATTTAATTTCTAAATATTCAAAACTTGTATAATTATAAGTACAAATAACTAAATAATTTATTATGGAATTTAATATTAAAAAAGTACCAACGGCAGGTTGGATTAGAATTGGAATTGCAGCACTTATAATGATACTTGCACTAATCTTTAAACCAGATTTCGATGCACATCCAGTTTTGGTATATTCAATAGCAGGTGTAATTGGTATTTATATCTTATACTTATTATTACGTATGACTGGTATTCTTGGAAAGATTTTCGGTAAGAAAAAATGATTATCTTAGAAGTAGTACTTGTATTACTTGCACTTCTATATATCGCAGAAGCGTGGCACGATGATAAAATCGAACGAGTACAAAAGACTGGTGATATAAAACCAATTGAAGCTTGGCACAAAGCCGATACTTACTTTCACATCATAATGAATATCACATTTTCGTATCTTATGTACGGTCTAAGTTGGGAGGCAGTAATCTTTGGAATATTGATGTTAGGAATGCGACAATTGTTTATGGTTATTCCACTCAACCGATGGAGAGGACGGAAAACATTCTATATCGGAACGACCGCAAAGTTTGATAAATTTTTCAAAGGAAAAGAATGGTTAGTATTTTCAGCTGCATTCTTATTAGTACTTGGTGGATATTTTCTACTGAAATTTATAATGTAAAAACACAAAAAAAGTTATGACAAATAAAGAAAAAAATGAATTATACGATTGGGTGTATAAATATCCTACTCGTTACGAAAAAGGTTTCATGCCAGATGAATTGACAAATGTTCTTAGCGAATATCCCAATATCGATATGAAAAAATACGATGAAGCAATGATGGGAAACACGTGTGTAATGTATGAGGGAAAATTCTGTATGTATCATACCGATGTTTATCATGCACTTCTTTGTGGAATCGAGGGTAGAGATTTGAAACTTACAGAATGGGATTAAATTTATCATAAAAAGTTTGGTAGTCTCAAATATTTTTTGTATATTTACTATGTAATAAAAAAGAGATATATTATGACTGATACAAAAAAGAAAACTGATGTAAAATCAACTGATGATATTACAAAAACAGATTCCGTAACCGCTTGGTGTGATACGTGTGATACACATACCACTTTTAGTGATGATTCACCATATGGTACGTGTTTTTGTTCCTAAAAAATAAAAAAGTTATGAATGAACACGAATTAAGTACATTATCCCAAGAAATCATCTCAGAATTAGACCAATTCGGTCGTGAGTATGATAATTATGAATATGGATTACCAATAGATGATGAAAATCTCGAATTAATGGAATCCATTGTTACAAAAATACTATTACAAAAACTGAATACTAATAATAACCCTAAATTATATTCAAATGATAAAGACCAATTGTTTTGACAAGTTCGGAAATCAAATTTCTGATGGTGACATTCTAAAAGTAGAATCGAAAGTACAATCCCAAGTACGTGAGTACAATGAAGAACTTTATTTCATTCAGGACAAAATGGTTGTTCGAGTGAGTTCTTTCGAAGAAAACGAATTACAAATTTTAAATTAAAAAAAATCGAGATTTCCTTTGGTAGTCTCGATTTTTTTTTGTATATTTACTATGTAATAAAAAGAGAGATAGTTATGACACGATTCAAATTTAGATTCAATAAAAAACGTATTTATATGGATATTGATGAAACACAATCTTACAGACATTATGGTGAAGGTTGGTTATCAGTTTCAATATTAGCACTTGAACAGATTAAGTTATCTGATATTTTTACAGAACTTGAAAAAAGTAATATTAGTAATTTAACAATGTTTCAATTATACAGAATGTTGAAAATCGTAAATAAATAATTAAAACCAAAAAGTTATGTTAAACAAAAAAGGAAGAGATTTAGTAAGAAAAATGATTCGTGATACTTTTGGTCATTGTGACTTAAACAAAGTAAAACGAGAAATGAAATCAAAATCAATTGACGAGTATGGTTGTTTTTACCATAAGGAATCAATCGGTAAGGGAGCATCATTAGTTTACACTTCAAATCCAAACTCATTTGCATCTCTTCTACTGAATGTTAATGGTGTGGGTATGGTTTCATCCGACGCATTAAGATACAAAGATATAACACCATCTGGACACTCCAGAGGTTGTAGTAAATTCTATTCACTTTAAAACTAAACAGTTATGAGAATTACAAAAGTTCAACAAACAATTTTACTCGAAATGGAGATGGGTGCGAAACTCCAATCTACTGAGGGAACTAATTACAAAACCTGGTTAGAATTTCCTGATGGATCCATTAGACCAATTCCTACAAAAACCGCAGAAAAGTTTTGTGATACTTTTGAGGAAGATTTAGTTTTTGGTGAGAGTGAAGGAATTAGATTAAGAGCATCTTCACCTAAGTTGGCAAACCAGAGAAGTCCATTTGGATTATTCTCATAAAAAATAAGTTATGACAAACACAGAGAAACAGTATGTTGCAATCGCAATGAATATTGATATGGAGAAACGAGAATTAGATTTAAAAATCGAAAAAATCCGAGACCGTGTGAATAGTGGAAATGGTACTGAATCCGATACTTTAGATTTAATGGTACTCATTGTAGAAAAGGGTGGATTGAATGGAAAGATGGAAACCCTATTAACCTTAAAAAATGTATAAAAACATTTGGTAGTCTCAAATAAAAATCGTATATTTACAATGTAATTAAAAGGATAAGTTATGAGAATGTATTATTTAGAAGATGGACAAGGTAGGAGAATCGATGACAGTGGAACTACCGATAAGGAAAAAATCGAAAAATTAGTTACAAGTATATTTGAAGGACAAACTCCAGTAACCAATATCAAAGTCAATATGGATATTGATGAATTCCATATCGGTAACGGTATCGTTACTTTTACTCAAAACAACGAGGAATGGAATTGGAACATTAATTCATTTAAAATAATTTAATATGACAACAAGTGGAATAAGAATGGTTTTCGCCGATTCCGGACAAACCTCAGTAAGTGGAATGATGAACTTCATCAAACAACGTTATAATGGATTATATAATCCGAAAGAGGCAAGAATTGAAGCCAAAGAATTAGTATCACAAATGAAGCCCTATTTATAAATTATGGAATTACTAATAAAACTTTTAACCGTTGGTGGTTGGACATTTCTAACCATCGGTACTATCCTGATGATTCTCGGAATCTGGGGTCAACTTTGGTACTCAAATTCCATTGATAAAATAATTGATAAATCAAAAGGAGTCCGTAGGGATTTCACGGTAACAATAAAATCAGGACTGAAAATGATTGTTATATCACTAATAGTACTAATTACAATTTATACATTATAAAAATAAAGTTAGACCAGAGGTTGTATCGCACTAAGGTGAGGAACTTCGAGGCATCATAGCTAACGGTAGGAGTTGAAAAACGTTTGGACTACTTAGGGTGAAACTCAAACAGATTTAGGGGGAAAGCTACTCAATGATAATCGGGTAAGAGGACAATAGACAAATGATACACAATTTAATTTAAGTAATTATTTTAAAGGGAACAGAAACTCGGGCACGCTCAGTTTAACTTTTTTAATAGGTAAAAGAGGTATTAAAAAAAACACGAAACTTTTAACGTTTCTTTTACCTATTCTATATTTATAATAAAGTAACTATATGAAAACAAAAAAATATTATGTGTATCAACTAAAGACATCCGAAAATGAAATACTTTATGTTGGTAAGGGAACAGGAAATAGGATGTATAAACACTCTTATGTTGCAACAACTAATAATAAAAATCGTGATAAAAATTTAGAATTATATGACAGAATTAAAGATATATTGGATTCAGGAGGATATATAATTTCAGAAATAATTTTTGAATCGAATAATGAAGCCGAGTGTTTAACCGAAGAAATAAAAATAATAGAAGAAATTGGACTTGATAATTTATATAATAAAATCGGTGGTGGACAAGGAACATCTGGATATAAATGGAGTGATGAATCTCGTTTAAAATTATCAAAATCTAAAATGGGACATCATAGTAAATTGAAAGGAACAACTCTATCAAGTGACCATAAAAAAAAATTAAAGGAGAATAGTAGTAGATTTTGGAAAGGAAAAAAATTACCCGATGAAACGAAACTGAAAATGAGTGAGGCAAAACGTGGAATTCCCAAATCAGAATCACATAAAAAGAAATTATCAGAATCTATTAAATTATATTGGAAAAATAAAAAGAAATAGTTTAACTTTTTAACAAAACTTTAACATTTCTGATTTGTGAAAACAAAAAGAATGTTGTATATTAGAATATTCTTAAAAACCTAAATTATGAAAATAGTAAATGAATTTTTAGTATCATTATCAGTATCACTTGGAGTATCCTCAGTAGATGTGATTCATCGAGTAATTGAATTGGAAAACGGACACCTTTACAAAGTTATAGAGGGAAACCAAACAAGTTACGTAGAAATTAGTAGAGAACTATTTGATGCACGTGTTAAATATTTTGAAGTATAAGTTATGAAAAAGGCAATTAAAGAAGCATACAGAAAATTCTATCCAGGAATTAAATTCAGATCATTATTTGGTTCTGATGATATCGTAAATGAGGATGATTCATTTCGATTCGATGGACACAATGGAATTTTCGTAAAAGGAAAAGAAGAATACCGTTTGATTTATGATGACGGTACTTGGGCAGATATCTTAAATTAAAATTTATGGAAGGTTCAGTATTTAAAATACATAGAAAAAGTAATGGTGATTATTACGCAGCACTATCCGCAAAAAACGGACAGATAATTGCAACAACAGCTCCATCAAAGGCAGAGGCATCTGTACTAAATACAATTGCCTCAATTCAGTTAAATGTTAAAATCGCTAAAATCATAAGATATAATGAAAACTAATTTATCAAACACACTATTCGAAGTTCAAAAAGAAGTAATTGGTATTTATCAACATTTCAATAACGGTACAATCGAACTTGTAATATTATCAGATGAATACGGATTCACAACAATTGTCGTAGGTGATTTACTCGGATTGAGTACAAATCATTATGGGAATGAAACTGTAAATCGAGTATCCCTTTTTCCTGATGGGAAATCCTTATACGAATTTATGGAAAATCCATTTGAATTCTCAACTTGGTTCAGTAAAGTAACACAACAAGGAATATGAAACTCTTAGAAGAAATATTATATTACCTTTGGGTATTCTCGAATTGGGTACACAAAGTTTACTTACATAGAATACGTGGTTACAAAATGGACTTCTATTGTCAATCTCAAATTGAGGGTAGAACTTGGTGTAAAACTCAATGTGACCATTGTAAAGAATATTATAAACCTATTGAAAAAAATTATAAAACTAAAAATTAAAACAAAAATTATGGAAATTTTACAAAGTATACCAGAAGTATTTTTATTCGGAAGTGTAATATTATTTTACATTTCAGCATTATTACTAACTTTCTTACTCTTCTTCGCCGAATCAACTGAGGAAGGATTTATCGCATTTTTCGCCACGACTGTATTTGTGGTAATCACATCCGTTTGGGGTACACTCGACCCCTTACAATATTTTACGTGGTCTTACTTGGGATTGTATTTGGGAATAGGATTCGTGTACTCGTTAATACGAACTTATTTCTATGGAAGAAAACCAATCAAACCATATAAGAGATATCATACCGAAGAAGTTCCGGTAACAAATAAAGAATTATCAGACCATAGAAAAACTGAAATCCAAACACGAAAAGGATATTTAAAAGGTAACGTATTCAGATGGTGGTTTTTATTCCCAGTATCATTGATAAGTTGGATATTAACTGATTTAGTAAAAGACGCATTCACGTGGATTTACGATAAATTAGAAAATGTATATGAATCTATATTAGATTTCGGATTACGTATGGAAGAAGATAAACCTATAAAACGAGGATAATGAAAATAGAAATGGAAATCAAAAGTTGTCAATCGTGTCCGTTCTTTGAACAAGAACGATACTACACAGAAGATTCTTGGGAAATTGCATTTAATTGGTTTTGTACCAAGAATGAAAAAAAGAAAATAGCAGGTTATGTGGAATGGCACGAGGAATCAAAAGTAAAGATACCAGAATGGTGTCCTGCAAAATCAAAATAATTATGAATATATTTAATCCAAAATTTAATAAATATCAAAAATTCATCTTTGGGTTTTTGATATTTCCAGTACTGGCACTATTGGTAATTCTCATTTCATCAATGTTGATATCATTTGTAACATTAGAATTCCCAACCGATGTATTCAAAGGAATAATTGAAACGGTAACACTTGGGTACGAACCTAAAGTATATCGTGGATTCCTATTGTGGTTTATATTCACAGGATCATTTACTGCATTCTACACACCACCTGAAAATTCAACAGGACCACATTAAAGAAAATAATTATGAACATAACAGAATTCAACAACAAGTTTAAAGACCATTTAGAAAAAGGTCACTATGGCATGTCAATATCAGATCCAGAAGTTATAGAATTTTTGGATAAAGAATTTACAGAAGAAATAAAAAATAATCCAGATTTTAAATATTCTCAAATAAAAATCAAGTGGGGAATTGCCCGTTTGTATAGTAATTCAGAATTGAATTATCATTGGGAATCTAAAATCGATAAAATAATGAACAATGGAAAACTCGAAGATTTTAAATTTGGTGGAACGTTTAACCCCACCAACCGATAAACTAAAACACTTTTATTGGGGTACACTATTAACCGTATTCGGAACGATGTTGTATTTGATATTTGGTATATTTGCCTTTATCTACGCACCGGCTTTGATTATGGCATCTCTAAAAGAATTACTGGATAAGAAACCATCTTTTATGGATTGGTTTTGGACTTCTATAATTGCAATTATCACAACATTATTATTCGCAATATTTGTATTATGGAAATAAATAAGAACAAAAAGAAATTCCTAAAAACGATATTTCTAACTTCCAGGAATCATTCCAGATATAAGGAGAATCAATACAAGTGGGGTGAGGTTCAAGAACTTCTTAAAAAAGAAAATGTTGAATTACATCCTGATGATTTTTTGATAATCGATTATGATGAAGGATATAACGATGGTGATTCCTCAATGGAGCCTCACTATTCAATTTCAGTAAGACGAATGGTAGAAGAAAGTGATGATGAATTCAAACGAAGAATTGAAAACGGAAAATTTATGAAAGATTTATCTCGTAAACGAAGATATGATAATTATCTTAAACTAAAAGAAGAATTCGAAAATGAGTAATCTAAAACTAATAACCAAAGAAACAGCCCTACTTGCAAAAGAAGCTGGGTGTGATTGGAGATATGATGATTTCTATTTGTATAAAGGTGAACTGCCTCAGTTCGAAACGGCTGATGCATTTCCACAAGAACTTTTAGTAAAGTGGATCCGTGAAGAAAGAGATATACAAGTTTACGTAAAACCACTACCAAGTAAACAATGGAGTGGATACGTTGACCAATGGGGTCATCACCTACTGACTGAATATCTTATTGATGACTCTTACGAGGAATGTCTTGAACATTCACTATTATTCGCATTAAATTATCTCTTAAAATTACAAAAGAAAAAAGTCTGAATGTTACTTTGGTTACAAACGTTCGTACACATACATATACCCACGATTGTTAGTAAATAAAGTTCTGTAAACCAGACACATACGAGCGATGTTGTTATATTTATACCTATAAAAACAAGGGGAAAATATAACGGTGAATAAGAAGATGATGATGATGATTATAATGATGGTGGTATCATTATACTCATACTCTCAAATAAACCAGGGGAGTTCAAAAGTCGGAGTAGGATTTGGAATCGAGAAAGATGATTTTGTCGCAGTGGAAAGCTTACACTTCCAAGATGATTTCATTTTACTAATGCAAGACAATTCTACTCTTGTGGTAAAAGAAAAAATAACAGGTAAGGGAATAATTCTTTATGGTGATGTAGGAGATGACATTCCCAATTCAGAATTAGTATCAATGGAACGTATCGATCCAAACGGTAACACATATTATGATTACAGATTACCAAGTGATAGAAATCCAAAAATCATATTCTTAAAATGTGTAGAGAAAACAATCACAATGACTTACGGTCCGAATATCGATGTGGAGTTTCCCGAAAACTGTGAGAGTGGTTGGTGTTTCAGTCGAGAATGGAAAGATTCAGAACTATACGAGTATCCAACAATCGTTTATAATATGTTAGGACAAGTTATTTATCAAGGAAACTTTCAAGGTTTGTATGATAGAGGTGGAACTGTAAGAAACACATTTACTCATTCAACAATTATAATCAGAATACAAATTGATGATTGTGTACTTGTATTAAAAAGACGATATGTACAATAAAAAGAAAATCGAAATTACTTGGTAGTTTCGATTTTTTTTCGTATATTAGTAAAAATAAAAAGTTATAAAATTATGAAAAAATTAATCTTAGTATTAGTAATTATTTTCGCACTACAATCTTGTACTCAAAATCAGAGAGCGAAAAATTTCGGTGGAACAATTAAAGTAGAACTTCCAACCAACAAAAAATTAATAACGGCGACCTGGAAAAACGATGAACTTTGGTATCTTGTACGTGAAAGACGAGAGAACGAAACTAAAGAAACATACGAATTCTTTGAAGATTCAAGTTTCGGTGTAATGGAAGGTAAAGTAGTTTTTATAGAAAAATAATGGAAACACTAAAAACATCACACGATTGGTATCTGGAAATGTTACTAACCGAGAATATCACCATTTACGATCCCGATGGATGGGATAGACAAAACTATCAATACTCATTCTTTGAGGAATTGATTACAAAAGAAGAATTCACAAATAGATTAAATCATTCTACCTGTCTGTATCAGGCAAAAAAATAAGTTATGAATATAGAAACAGTTTATCAAATAGAACTTATCCATTACAGAGATGGATATAAATACACGTTAAAGGATGAAAATGACGAAGAGAAAATAAATCATTCCACCAATCACGAATGGGAAACTGAATCCCTTGATATCGCTCGTTTAGTATTGAGACGATTGATGAATGGTTCGTACCGAGTATCTGAAAAA
>Ga0256844_10000606_pt1 | contig 13782 bp, 10 predicted proteins | sample MusselsmetaG_FD_189100 | JGI IMG/M metagenome (GOLD analysis project Ga0256844, IMG submission 189100) | Mussel associated microbial communities from hydrothermal vent at the East Pacific Rise, Pacific Ocean - Mussels | ecosystem: Host-associated > Mollusca > Shell > Unclassified ... | reverse complement strand
TTTAATGATATAATGTTTAATATTATTATCAATGAGGATGTTTTATGTTTAAAAATTTTTTATTTCTTTTAATTCTACTTAATGTAGTTGGTCCCTCTAATCTATTGTTCTCTAAAAATATAGATTATTATGTCTCGTCTAAAGGTAACAACCTAAACAATGGGAAGAGTCCAGAACATCCTTTTAAAACGATACAAAAGGCAGCTGATTTTGCAAGGGCAGGTGATACGGTTTATATAATGGGAGGAATCTATTCAGAGAGTATTGATATTAAATATTCGGGATTAAAGAATAATGAGATATTTTTTACCAATTATAAAAACCAAAATGTTGTAATAGATGGGAATAATAAATTTCCAAAAGAGACATGGAGAGGTTTATTCTCTATTTTTAATAAGAAACATATTAAAATTTCTGGATTAAATTTAAAAAATTCTCTTTATGCAGGTATTCTTGTTGTTGATTCAAAATACATCACCATTGAAAATGTGTCATCCTACAATACCACTTCAAGTGCTTTTGGTATTTGGGGTAGTCAGCATATTTTAATTGATAGCAATAGAGTAGAGCTTGCATGTAATGGTGGTACAGATGAATCAATTACCATAAGTGAGAGCCAGCATTGTATTGTACGAAAAAACGAAGTTACTAATAATGGTGATCCTATAAATGGTGGAGAAGGTATTGATATTAAGGATGGATCAGAGTACATATCTGTTTATAATAATCATGTACATCATCTTAACAATAGAACAGGTATTTATGTTGACGGATGGGATAAAGATACAGTAGGACCAATAAATGTATATAATAATCGTGTACATGATTGTAATCATACTGCTATGGCAATTGCCACAGAGAGAGGAGGGCATCTTCAAAATGTTTCCTTTTATAATAATATTATTTACAATAATAGTGATGTAGGGATTTTATTAGGAGGATGGATTAGTCATGATGAGCATAAACCCGATCCAAAACATACTCCCGTTACAAATATTAAATTAATAAATAATACAATATATAATAATAAAGGGGGGATTGTTGTAGTCAATAAAGATATAAAAAATTTGATAATTCGAAATAATATTTGTAGTCATAATAGTCCTAAAAAAACAAAAGATTATGAAATTTTAATTGAAAATAATAATTCAAAATCAAACATTCGAGTTGATCATAATATTTTTCAAGGTAGAGGCTCAAATGATTTTCCTTTACAAACAAGTAATCTACCTATTTTTAAAGATGTTGCAAAAGATGATTTTCATTTAAATTTAGCTTCTCCAGCAATAAATAAAGGGACAGCATTATCAGCACCTATATTAGATTATGAGGGAGGAGACAGGGTAGAGAATGAAAAATATGATATAGGTGCTTATATAGATTAATTTTATTAAGTAATTAAATTATTATATTAGTTCTTTTAAATCTTAAGGAAAAAAGAAATATTTTATAATATAATTCAATTATTTAAAACATATTTTAACAAGGTTTACTTAATGAAACGATTTTTAATCTTCTCTTTTATCCTTCTATTGCTAGTATTAGCTCAATCAATACATGACCCTATGTATATATTTAGACAAGCTCAAAGTTATGCTATGCCATATGATCTTAGGGGCAATGGAATTTTATTAATGTATTTGGGTGGATATATGTTTGTGGCATATGCTTTATATTTAATATTAGGAATAAAATCAAATAAAATATTTACAGTGTTTTTAGGTATTTTTTTTATTTTTTATGCTGTTGATTTTTTTATGCAACTACTAGGAACTGTTTATGGGTTCTCGTATAATGAGTTTATTTTAGCAGTTCATGAAGCAGCAAATGCTAGGAATTTATTAAGTTATTTAGATGATATCCTTTATGCAGTTATTGTTTCACTGCTCTTTACTTTAGTGTTTTTATTTTTAAGAATGAAGTTTTTTAAGAAGAGATCACCTAGTTTTAAAACTCTTACGGCTTTTACCATATTGGGCTTCTTAGGTACGGCTGTTCCAGCCTATACCTGTGACCATGTTACTCATAAAGTATATCCTGCTTTTACAAAAATACCTGTTATCTCTTTGGTATATTTAAGACATAAACCACAAGTGAAAAAAAGAATATTAGATGAAAATATACATAGCAGTAGTAAAGAAAAATTTCAAAATATTATTTGGGTTATTGATGAATCTATTACGGGAACTTATCTCTCAATTAATGGATATGAGAAAGAGACAACACCTAATTTAGAGAAGTTAGATAAAACAGATAAAATGGTTAACTTTGGTGTTGTAAACTCAGTAAGTAACTGCTCTTCTACTTCAAACCTCTCTTTGCGTATTGGATTAAATCCTAAAACAATTCCTGATTTTGATAAAAATATGTATGATCTTCCAACAATATTTCAATATGCTAAACGTGCTGGATACACAACTTGGTTACTTGATACACAATCACCAAAAGGCTACTTACAGAATTATATGAGTCTATATGATAAAAATGATATTGATCATTTTGAAACTTTAGATGATGATACTGTTCCACACACAAGAGATTCAACAATGATTAAAAAGATTCAGAACTTGACAAAAGGAAATGGTAAAAACTTTATTGTTACAGTTAAGTTTGGTGCTCATTGGCCTTATATATTAGATTTTCCAAAAGAAAATACGGTTTTTACTCCTGTAATTGAAACGACATATGGAATGACTATGGAGAATAAAGAAAAGCAAATTAATACTTATTCAAATGCTATTTTGTATGCAACAGATCACTATTTGACTGAGTTGGTGAAAGGTAGTGATCTTTCAAAATCTATTATATTTTATACTTCCGATCATGGGCAAAATCTTTTAGAAACTGAAGGGAAAATTACACATTGTAATAATGATAATATTGTTAGAAATGAAGTCTCTGTACCACTTATGGTATTTCAAGATAAGGCAAAAGAATTATTCCAAATAGATAGTGAACACCCTTATTATTCTCATGTACAAATTTTTCCTACAACTCTACAATTGATGGGGTATGATATGAATGTTACTAAAAAGTATGGGAAGACACTTTGGGAGAGTTTTAATGAAGAGGAGAATAGAGAGTTTTTCATCTATGTCTCTGGACGAACACAAATATATAAATAGAGAGGATAAAGATGAAAATAAAAAATGTTATAACAATTTATGTTTTAATACTTATGATTACAACAGCGTTAAATGCAGTGGAGATATTACCACTAAATGTAGCAGGTAAAGCTGTTGGGACAGTAGATGATAGGGTAATGAACTATTATAAAATATCTGCAAAGACTTCTGAAAAGATAAATGTAGATGTTACAAATATTAATGGTGACCCAGATGTATATCTTAAAGTTGGATCAATACCTAAAGTAGATAATTTTGATAAATCATCAGAAAATAGCCCCAATACAAATGAGCATATTGAGTTGACTATGGTAGAAGACAATGATGTCTATATTGGAATTTATGGTTACCCTAATGGCTTTTTAAAAGCAGACTATACACTTTCTGTAGATAAGATAGAAAGGGTTTCATTGGGGAAAAGTATAGCTGTCTCTGTCGGCTATCATGAGATGAAATATTATAAACTTTTAGGAGAAAAAGGAAGTCGATTAAAAGTTTCATTATTAAATGTAATGGGTGACCCAGATTTATATTTAAAAAAACTTAGTAAACCTACTATAGATAGTAGCGATATGGACTCTTTAAATGGTGCAAAGATAGATGAAAATGCAGAAGTTATTTTTGATGAAACTGGAGAAATTTTTATTGGAATTTATGGATTTACGGAAGGTAGTAGTTGTAGTTTAAAAGTTACAACTACCGAACCTAAAATATTAACCTCTGGGACACTGCTTAATGCCAAGGTAAACTATCATGAAATGAACAGCTATCGAATTATCGGTAGAGCAGGTGATAAAATTGAAGTAACACTTACTGGTATTGTGAATGATCCCGATATCTACCTTCAAGTCAATAAAGAACCAACAATTACAGACTATGAGAAATTATCAGATAATGGCTCAGGTTTAAATGAAAAGGTGACCATAACATTAGAAAATAATCAAGATGTATATTTGGGTGTATATGGCTACAATGGCTATCCATACTCAGAGTATCGATTGAAAGTTAAGATAGTAGGAACTCAACAAGAAGTAAGAAAAAAAGTTTATGAAGATGGAGAAGCATCAGGTATTTCAAAATGGAATATTGTTGATAATACTCCTACTGGTGCTAAGATAGAAAATTTATACGATGCTGAAAAGAAAAGTAGGATAATTGTATTAGATAATCCTAACAGTGCAGAACCAGATGTAAATGGATATGTGTTGGGTGTAACTGCATGGAATAATTCATATATGTTTAATCTAAAGTGGGATATGAAAACAAGTGAAGCATATATGGTTGATGTATATATTACTACTCAAAATGGAGAGAGAATTCTTAGATATAGTGACTATGATGAGACTTATACACAATTTGGAGAAGAGTTAATTTATGGGTTAGGAAAGGCATCTTTAGATGGTTCTTGGCATACTTATCGTCGAAATTTGGAAAAAGATTTAAAACAAGCAGAATCAACAAATGAAATCTTAAGTGTAGATCAGATGGTAGTACGTGCTAAGGCTAGCCTAGATAATATAGAACTTTATGCACATCCAAATAAAATATATGAAGATGCAGAGGATGGAACAACTGAAAATTGGAACCTCTATTCAAATATTGGAGATTTAAATAATGTATTAAATATTACAGATGTTAATCGAGAAAGTAAGGTGATTTCATTTACTAATTCAAATCTAGAGAATCAATATATTATTGGAGGTGAACTAGATTCAGTATTAGCATGGAATGATTCAACTCATTCAAATGTTAAATGGAGCATGACCCATATAGGAAATGAAGTTGTTAAATTTATAGTAAATACAACAAAAGGTGTTAGATATCTTAACTATAATAATAAAGAAATTTCATATAAAAATTTAACTCAAAATGAATTAACTTATGGATTGGGATTTAGTTCAAATAATGGAGAGTGGCATACCTATATTCGTGATTTATCAAAGGATATTCTATCATTAGAAGCAGATAATAAATTTATATCAGTAGAGGGTATGATTGTTTCAGGAAAAATGAAAATCGATGATTTGGAACTTTTTTATGTTGCAAACCCCTCTGATCATGGTTCAGGTTGGTCTTTAACATTTGATGATGCAACCATTGGTCATTGGTTTAGTTTTAAAGATAAATTTCTAAAGTATAATATTAAACCAACTTTTTTTGTATCGCATTTTCTCTATTTAGATAATGAAGATATAGGTTGGTTAAAAAGTTTAGAAGAAGCTGGTGCAGAGATAGGATGTCATACAGCAAAGCATGGTGGTATAGCACGAGATTATAATAATGATCCTAATCGCATTGATGAGTACTTAAATGAGCAAATTATCCCTGCATATAATGCTATGAAGGCAGAAGGATTTAACCCTGTTAGTTTTGCTCACCCATATGGAGAGACTGATGTTGCTTTTGATTCAGCACTAAGAACATATTTTCCATATTTAAGAGGTTTATCTGAATCAAAAGGACGATATGTTCAAAAAGATAATCTTTTTCTAAAGAAAGGAAACCCATACAAGTTATTAGTTGCTGAAACTATTGACAACGGTTATCGTGATTTGGAGCAGATACGTGAGTCAATGATTAGAGCTAGAGAAAATGGGGAAATACTTTCATTATATGGACATGATATTGTCGATAATTATGTAGATCATTATAAGCTTCCTCCTGATGAACTGGAGAAAATTATTATTATCGCAAAGGAAGTCGGATTAAAATCATTCTCTTATAAAGAGGCATATTTGTCTGGAAAAATATAATTTAATATTTTAAAAAAATATTAAATTATAATCTATTACTAAATTATTCTGTTGTATAATGTTGCAATTAATTAGTATTTACTATTGTAAAGGTTCAAACTATGAAAGAGATCTTAAAAGGTTCTTTTATTATATTTATATTTAAAATCTTCGGAGCTATTTCTCTCTTTTTAGTTTATTTATTAATCCCTCGATACTACGGTATTGAGGTTTTTGGTGTATTTAACTTAATATTTGGAATTATGATAATTGGAACAGTCTTCTCTCGTATAGGGTTAGATACTTATATCTTGAGAGTTATATCATCTTTAGATGATGATAAGAAAACAATTTCAGCATTTTTAAAAGAAGTATTCAAAATATTATTTTTAAGTAGTATTGTAGTTGGGATTTTTATTTTTTTGATATCAGGGATACTGAATACCTATATTTTTAAATCAATAGATGCATCCAATTATCTTCTTATTCTTGCTATATTGATATTGCCTTATACTTTTTTTAATGTTTTACCAGAAGTATTTAGAGGATTTGATGATATTAAAATCTATTCCTTTTTTAGAAATTTTTTACAAAATTTTACGATTCTTCTCTTTATTGCGAGTTCAATTCTTATGTCAAGAGATTATAACCCTATTCATATTTTATTTATTTCAATATTGTTTATTTCAATATTAATTATCTTCGTATCTATCTTTTTTTTAAGTAAGAAAAAAATTTATATAGTAGAAGCTAAAAAGTACAATAAAAAAATTATAGCTAATTCTTATCCTATGTTTTTAGCTGCATCAATTATGTTTTTAATGAGCTATATAGATAATTTTATGATTAGTTATTATTTGGATGAATATCAAGTAGGAATTTATAGTGCATGTATTAATTTATCGATGCTTATTACTTTTATTCCTATGGCAATTGGTGGTTTTATCTCTCCTAAGGTTTCAAGGTTTTATTCAAATGGGGAGGGGCAAAAAGTTAAAGATATATTTAAAAACTCTTTACTTATTATTACGGTTGTTACCCTTCCTATATTTCTAATTCTTTATTTTTATGCTGAATCTTTTTTAGGACTTTTTGGAGAAGCATTTGTTGTTGCGACAACAACACTCCTTATTACTAATATTGCATTTTTATCAGAAGCATTATGTGGTCCAGTTGGATTCATATTAAATATGACGGATAACCAGCATTTATTTATGCGAATACTTTTGATTTCTTTACTTATCAACATAATCTTTAATGCATTGCTTATTCCTGTATATGGAATAAATGGAGCTGCTATAGCAATGATGCTTTCCATGTTTTTTTGGACAATTGGTAGTTTAATTATATTGAAAAAGAAAGATATTATATGAATTTAAATATCATATTTTTTTATTTAATTGTTTCAGCTATTCTATATTTGGAACCTGTAGAGATGATTGCTGGATTCACGTTTGGAATAGTCTGGAAATTAATTTTAATGTTTTTTCTTTTTTTCCCTGTTTTTTTTAAAGTTCTAAAAGAGAAGCAGATAGAAATGTTTGCATTTTTTTCTATTCTTTTATCTTTTAAAATTTTAGTTAGCTACACCTCTTTGGATTATTTTTCACATACATTGACTTTATTTACTAAGGAGATGATGTTCCCTTTACTTTATCTATTTTTTATACAGAGAATTGAAAAGAAAGAAAATTTGATTTTTTTAGTTAAACATTTTTCTATAATAATTATTCTCTCTTTCTTACCTTATATGCTAGGAATTCTTGAGCCATTTGCACATGGCTATGATTTAGCAGAGTTTGGACATTCTGGAGAATATGGTCTTATTGGTGTATTTATCAAGCCTCATTCAGCTGCTATTACTTTAGCTTTTGCAATGGTTATTGTTACAACACATATTAAAAAAGAGAATGGAAATTTTGAAAACATCTTCTATATCGGACTTTTACTATTTGGATTTTATGCTTCAATTTTGACCTATGTAAGAACAGGGTTAACAATGTATGTGCTTGTCATATTTTATCTGTATTTGAGAAATATTAATATTAAAAAAATTGTACTTTTAGCTATTACTTCATTATTTATTTTTGGAATAGGTACATATATGTATCAAACTAATGAAATTATACAAATGAGACTTAATGATAAAAATAAATATAACAGTAATGGTGGAAATGGTTCAGGGAGATTGAATTTTTGGAAAAATGCCATTGAAAACTGGGCTGATGATGAACCGAGTGTAATTTACATTGGACTAGGATATGACTATGCATTAGAAAAAATGAATGAAGATGTAGGACAATTTATTTTTGCACATAATCAGTACGTACAGACTTTGCAGCAAGAAGGGCTTATTGGTTTGTCATTCTTTCTCATAACTTTATTTTATATATATAGGTTTATATCAAAATATAGAGAATCACAATATTACGTTACTGCAAATGCTATTTTTATAGCTTTATTGATTGAATATATGTTTCAAGGAGGATTTTTCTTTCCTATGGTACTTTTTTTAAGTGCCTATCTCGTGATAATAAAAAAAGATGTTGAGGAAACATTAAACAAGGACAATAATGAATAGTGAAAATAATATAAAAAAAATTCTTATCCCTCTACCTAATAAGGTATATAAAGGAGGAATATGCTCATATTGGTCAGCAATATTTAGCTCATTTAAGAAGATAAGTGATGTTGAGTTTGAAGTGGTTAAAATTGGGAATAGAGGAAAAAATATTTTTGGACCTCTTCTAGATCAATGGAAATTTCATAAAGCAAGCTCTGGTATTGACCTAGTTATTTTAAACCCTTCTGTTCAAAATAGGGCTTTCCCTAGAGAAGGATTATTGGCAAAACAACTTATTGCAAAAAAGATACCATTTATGGCATTTTTTCATGGATGGGATTTAGAGTTTGAAAAAAAAGTTACAGAACGATATACAAAATTTTTTCAAAATTCTTACGGTCATGCAGAAAAAATAATTACACTCTCTCCTGAAGCAAAAGAAAAAATAATTGAATGGGGATACAAGGGTGAAGTTATTGTTGAAACTACGGTCGTAGACTCAACTTTAGTAGAGGATTTTTCATTTGAAACGAGAAGTAAAGATTCAAATTTTTCTAAAAAAATTAAAATTTTATTTTTAGCAAGAATGGAAGTTGAAAAAGGAATTTATGAATTAATTGAAGCATTCAATGAACTTCATGCAGAATTTAATCATATTGAACTGGTTTTAGCAGGTAACGGTACAGCATATGAAGAGATAAAAGATTATGTGAAAAACATGAATGCTATTTCTCTCTTGGGACATGTGGAGGGTGAAGGAAAAGCTAAAGCATTTAAGGAAAGTGATATTTATTGTTTGCCAAGTTATAGTGAAGGTTTACCTGTATCTGTATTGGAAGCTATGGCATTTTCTCTACCGATAGTTACTACTAGTGTAGGAGGCTTGAAATACTTCTTTAAAGAAGAGATGGGCTATACAGCAATACCTCAGGACAGTAATGATTTAAAAGATAAATTAAAGAGCCTGATTGTAGATCATTCAGCAATGAAGCGTATGGGAAAATTTAATTTTGATTATGCACAAGAGCATTTAATGAGCGATAGTATTGTTTCTCGTCTACACAAGCATTTGATAGATGAAGTTCAAGAAGAAGCTGTTTTTTAGAAGGAGATCAAATGAATATAATGAACTATACCGTATTTACTGAAAAGTTAGATACTTTAAATTTAAATAAACGTCAAATAATTAATACTATCAATCCTCATTCGTATGTTACAGCAAAAGAAGATGAAAAATTTAAAAAAGCACTCTCCTCTTCTGATATATTAATTCCAGATGGTAGTGGTATTGTTATTGCAGCCAGACACTTAAACAATAAAAAAATAGATAAAATTGCTGGATACGATCTACATACTTATTTACTTGAAGAGATGAATAAAAATGGTGGAAAAGTATTTTATATGGGTGCATCTGAGAGTACATTAGAGAAAATTAAGCAAAAGAATCATAGAAAATATTTAAATATAAAAGTACAGACTTATTCACCACCTTATAAAGATTCATTTACAAAAGAGGAAAATGATCAAATTATTACAGCCATTAATAAATTTAATCCAGATGTACTTTTTATAGGTATGACTGCACCAAAGCAAGAAAAATGGTTATATGATAATGAGAATTTATTACAATTTACTATTGCATCTTCCATTGGGGCTGTATTTGACTTTTATGCAGAAGTTGTACCCAGACCTTCTAATATATGGATACGACTGCATTTGGAGTGGTTTGCTAGATTAGTGGCTGAACCAAAAAGATTATGGAAAAGAAATTTTGTTTCAGCACCAAAGTTTTTATTGGATATGTTTTTATTTAAGATTAAAGAAAATAATAAAGTAGATAGAGTATAAAAACTTATTATTTTAGTTACAGTATTTTATAGTATTTATCTATCTCAAACGGATAGGTAACGTGAAGTTCATTTCCTTTGAGTGTTAACTTTTTAAGAAGATTATGATTTTTATCATAAAGTGCTAATTCTTTCCCTGTATAATGGGTTTTAATAGTTAACTCTGAATTTAAAGAGTGTTCTGAGTTTATATAAAAGTATTCATTCTCGATTTTTAATGAAGCATTTTCTCTATCAATAAAATAGTCAGCAAGTTCATTACATGTTGCATACCATACATTCTTTTTCTCTAAAAATGAAAAGATAAGATTTAGATTATCTATATCTGTAACAATATTTGGGTATTGAATAGTACCATTACTCATATATGGCGATGTATGCTCATAAACAGAGATAACCTCTTGGTTATTGTAGAGGGATTCAATATGCTTCTCAACAGTTTTTCCTTCTTTTAGAAATAGATAAATACTCTTTAAATATTTTCTACTAAAGAGTTTATTTACAATTTTTAAAGAGAGATTTGATGCATCAACGGTTGTTGGGATATTAACTACACCTTGAATAAACTCTAAATCATAACGATATCTACTGTCTGTGGAGTTTTTATCCCAAATTAGATTGTCCTCATGATAACACCACCACTTAAATTTTGATTTTGCTATGGACTCTTTTCCAAAGCTTCCCTCTTTATATCCACAATATTTACCACCTGTAGGGTACTCTCCTAGGATAGATTTAAATAGCTCTTTTCCTTTAGAAATAGTATTTATTGCTTCGTCCAAAGAATTAAAAGTTTCCCATTCTTGTTTAAAATCTTCAATTTTATCACCAGCTTTACCATGTGTTGTTCCATGATAAGAAAGCTCAACATTTGGATGAGAATGAAGATATTTTAAGAATTCTACAAATTTTGTATCTCCATCAATTGCTTGGTTATAAGTATAATGGGTGTTTTTAGTAATAGTAGCACGCTCTTTTGTTACCAATAAAAAAGTAGTTTTTATGTGAGGAAATTTATTTAATAGTCTTGTCGTTAAAAAATCCCACATAGAATTTTTATTAAAGGCACATTGTCCCCAGTCCTCACCAATTTGTAATTCAGTAGAGTTGGACTTTTTAATATATATATTTGCTAAATCATCAATTTTAAATAAAACTGGTGATTGTGCATTCTCTTTCCATTTTGCAATTGTTAAATTCATTAAGATGTTTATCCTTATACTCGATTATTTATGGTAGTAGGTTTTAAACCATTTAATAAATTCATCTACGCCTTTATCTAAGGAGGTGAAGGGTTTATAGTTAAATGCTTCCATTAATCCAGTAGTGTCAGCATAAGTTGATTCTACATCACCAGCTTGAATATCCATAAAGTTTTTTTCAGCTACTTTTCCAAGGGAAGCTTCTATCTCAGAGATGAATTCCATAAGATTTACAGGTGCATTGTTCCCGATATTGTATATTTTGTATGGGGCAGATGAACTTGAAGGGCTAGGTTCATTAGCATTCCAACCTTCATCTTCTTTTGCTGGATTATCAATAACTTTTATTATACCATCCACAATATCATCAATGTAGGTAAAGTCTCTGCTCATATTTCCATGATTGAAAACTTTAATAGCTTGATCATTAGTAATGGCATCTGCAAAGAGTATAGGTGCCATATCTGGACGTCCCCATGGGCCATAAACTGTGAAAAATCGTAAACCAGTTGTTGAAATTCCATATAGGTGACTATATGTGTGTGCCATAAGCTCATTTGATTTTTTTGTTGCTGCATAGAGACTGACAGGGTGATTGGTATGATCAGAAGTTTTAAAAGGTTGAGCTTTATTAAGTCCATAAACACTTGAACTGCTTGCATAAGATAAGTTTTTAACGTTGTGATGTCTACAAGCTTCTAAAATATTGGTGAAGCCAATAATGTTTGAATCTATATAAGCTTTTGGATTTTCAATAGAATAACGTACCCCAGCTTGAGCAGCAAGATTACAAACAGCATCAAATTTTTCAGTTTTAAATAAATTATTAATTATAGTTTCATTAGTTAAATCAGTTTTTATGAAATGGTGATTTTTAAGAGTAGATGTAATTAGTGTATCATCTATAATTGTCTCTTCTTTTATACCCAGTTCATTGAGTCTAGCATATTTTAATTTTATATCGTAGTAGTCATTGATATTATCCAGACCAATAACTTCATCACCCCTAGCTAGTAGTTTTTTTGCTAAATGATAACCAATAAAACCAGCTGTACCTGTTACTAGTATTTTCATAATATTACATTCCTCTCTTTCCAAAAACAACTTCAACTGTTTTCCAAATTACTTTTAGTTCTACAAGTATTGACCATGAGTTAATGTAGGTCATGTCATATTTCAATTTATTTTTAGCATCTTTAACATTTCTTCCATATGGGTAATAAACTTGGGCAAGTCCTGTAATTCCAGGTGCAACAAGGTGACGATTATGGTAGTTTGGAATAATGCTTTCGTAGTCTTTAACCAGAATGTCCCATTCTGCTCTTGGACCTACAAGGTGCATATCTCCTTTGAGTATATTAATAAGTTGAGGTAGTTCGTCAATACGCATTTGACGCATTATATTTCCAAAAGGAAAAATTCTAGAGTCATTCTCTTGAGTATAGGGGTTAAATTTACTATTTATATGCATACTTCTAAACTTGTAACAGGTAAAACTCTTTCCATTTTGTTTAATACGTGATTGTTTAAAGAGAATGGGTCCAGGAGACTCTTTTTTTATACGATAAATTGCATAAAATATTATAGGTATGGAAAGTGTAAAAAGTAATGTTCCTACTGTAAAATCAATAATACGTTTTTGAATATATTGAAATTTACTATAGGCTTTAGGAATTTTATTATTAAATTCTTTTTTATTTGTACAATTTTTATTTATAGGTGCTTTATCTTTTCCGTTATAGAACTGAATTTGTTTATCTGTGTTTTGAATAGAATAAGTCATATTTCTTCTCTCTTTGGAGTGTAATGTTTCATAAATACCATTCTATCATATCCATAGTTAAATTATATTAAACATATTTAAACATTTTATGTTTTTAGTCAAAAAGACTGCATTTAATATTTATTTTAAAAATTAGTTATTTAATTTTATGATTTTTGTGAGTAGAAAAAATAAGTTGTGGAGGAAGGAGATTGAGGAGATAAACTCCTCAATTGAAAAATAAATTAGAGATTATGCAGCTAATGCAGCTTTTGAAGCTTCTGCACATTTTGTAAATGCTTCTGGAGCATTCATTGCCATGTCAGCTAAGATTTTTCTGTCAAGTTCAATATTCGCAACTTTAAGACCATGCATGAATGTTGAGTAGTTCATACCATTTAATCTTGAAGCAGCATTGATTCTTACAATCCAAAGTCTTCTGAAATCTCTTTTCTTTTGTCTTCTGTCTCTATAAGCATATACTAATGAACGCTCTAATTGCTCTTTAGCTTTTCTAAAGTGTTTTCTTCTACCACTGTAGAATCCTCTAG
>Ga0256844_10000605_pt1 | contig 13785 bp, 13 predicted proteins | sample MusselsmetaG_FD_189100 | JGI IMG/M metagenome (GOLD analysis project Ga0256844, IMG submission 189100) | Mussel associated microbial communities from hydrothermal vent at the East Pacific Rise, Pacific Ocean - Mussels | ecosystem: Host-associated > Mollusca > Shell > Unclassified ... | reverse complement strand
TACTTAAAGTGCCTTTAGTCGCAAGAATACCAATGCTGTTGGTTTGAGTTTGTAATGCAGCAGGTTTTATAGCAGGCTCTATCCCGATAAATGGTACATCAAAATGTTTACGTAAATATGTAATGGCATTTGTAGTTGCAGTGTTACAAGCCACTACAATAATTTTACAGCCTTTCTCTAGAAGCAATTCGGTGTTTTTTATACTGAATTCAATAATTTGCTCTTTGGTTTTTTGCCCATAAGGAGCATTTTTGCTGTCTGCAAGATAGATGGTGTGCTCATGAGGTAATTGTACTGTAATTTCTTTCCAAATGGAAAGTCCACCAATACCAGAATCGAAAATGCCAATAGCTTGCTTTGAATTCATTAACGCAAAGATATGGAAATAAAAAAATCCCATTCCTTTTTGGAATGGGATTTTAAAATATTTAATAGGTATGTTTTATTTTACACCTAACTTCGCTTTAACAGCAGCTAATAAATCTTCACCAGTATAAACAATTAGTCCTTTTCCTGGAGAAGAATCTAATACATACTGAAATCCTTTTGTAGCAGCAATATCTTTAATCGCTTTTTGTGCTTTTTCTACAATAGGCTTGTATAAATCTAGCTCTTTTTGTTGTAATTCTTTTTGTGCTGTTTGTGCATATAATTGTAATTTTTGCTGTAAACTTTGAACTTCTGCCATTCTTTTTTGATTTTCAGCATCTGTTTGAGTTCCAGCTTCAGCATCATACTTTTTCATTTTTACTTGTAATGCATTGCCTTGAGTTTTATACTCTGTGTCGTATGTTTGTGCAATTTTTTTCAATTCATCTTGCATTTGTTTTGTTTCTGGCATTGCAGAAACAAGTTCTTCGGTATTAATATGAGCTACCTTAGACTGAGCTTGTACTGCAGTAATACTCATAAATAATATAGTTACTAATAGTAATTTTCTAAATAATTTCATTGTTTTAAGTTTAATATTAATTTTAATTGTTACTTTCTTTTTCTCTTTTTTCTAATTCTTCAATACGTTTTTTTCTTTTTTCCTCTTTATCCTTTTTTAATTGTTGTTTTCGTTTTGTTTTTTCTTCGTTTTGTTTCTTTATTTTATCTAATAAAGCTTCTCTTTTAACTTTCTTAGCTGCTTCTTTGTTTTGTTTGTCAGTGTTGATAGTTGTTTCTTCTACTTTTTCTGTTATTTTTGATTCATCTTCACTAAGCTCTTTCCCTTTCTTTAAATCAGCTCTCTTTTTTGCATTGTGCTCTTGTTTGGCTTTTATTCTTTCTGCTCTTAGCCTATCTTTTTCTTCTTTTTGAGATTTTTGTTGGGCTTGTTTTACTTCTTTCTGTTTTGCCCTATCTACAGCAGCTTCCTGCTTAGCACTGAGTTCTTCTTTTTTTCTTGCCCTTTTTTCGTTAAGTTCAACTTTCTTCCTCCCTTTGACAATACTGTTGAGTACTTGTTCACTTATATTGTACTTTTTGTTTGTATACAGCATGATCAAATCGCTAGATTTATCAAAAACAAAATCGTATTTCTTACGAATAGAAATTAACTGAATAGCATTGTATACTTGATCTTGAATAGGTTTTACCAATTGTTTTCTCAATAAATATAAATTACCTTTTGGACCAAAATATGCTACCTGTAGTTTTCGCAAGTCTTCTTCTTTAATCTGAATATCTTCTTCACGCTCACTAATTAATTCTTTTGTAAGTAAAGGTTTTTCATTGGTTAAATCTGTTTTTAATATTTCAACTTCACGGTTAACTTTATCTAATTTTTGTTGCCAAGCAATTACTTTTTCATTTAACCTTGATTGTGCTTCTGTATATTCTGGAATATTTTCTAAAATGTATTCCATATCTATATAACCTATACGTTGAGGCTTTTGAGCTATAGCTGTTGTACTAATCAAAATTATAAAGAAAAATAGAACGTTACGTATCATCATGCTATAAGGTGTTTTGAAATAATCGTGCCAAACTTGTTTTATGTTGCAATTTACAAAATACTTTAGAATTGTTGCCCGATAATGAAATGAGTTTGCCAACCTGACTTTTCGCCTGCTGCACCAGGAACTTCATCAAAGCCATGACCAAAGTCTATTCCTAGCAAACCAAATGCAGGCATAAAGATACGAATACCAACGCCAGCAGAACGTTTTAAGTCAAAAGGAGTGAAGTTATCAAAGCCATTGTATGAGTTTCCACCTTCTAAAAATGCCAAGCCATAAATTGATGCTGAAGGTTTTAATGTTAATGGATATCTTAGTTCAAGAGAAAATTTATTAAATACAGTTCCTCCTGTAGAAGTTGATAAGCTTGAATTGGGATAACCTCTGAGCCCAATAGTTTGTCTGCCGTCAAATTGCCCAGTTGACAAACCATCTCCACCTACGTAAAAACGGTCAAAAGGTGTAATTTCTAAGTCATCATTATAAGCACCTAAAAAGCCCATTTCTGCATTAGCCATTAAGACAAGCTGATGGCCAGGAGAACCTGCTAGGGTAGAAAACCATTTTCCTGAAAAATTAAACTTATAATATTCTAAAAGTTTAATTTGTTCTTGTTTGGTTAGATTTGAATAGTCTTTATTTCCAAATAATGAATAAGGTGGTGTTAGTTTTGCACCTATATTAAATTGAGAGCCCGTTGTTGGGAAAATTGGATTTGGTCCAGAAGAGTTTCTTCCAAAATTAATAGCAAGGGCAAAATTATTTGAAACACCATTCTGTAGTCCTTGAAATGCTCCGCCTAAGATAAAATCATTTAACTTATAACGTTGGAAGCTCAATACGGTTGATAGTGTAAAGAAATCATCAGGTACTTTTAAGCGTTGGCTAATTCCAATGGAAGCACCTATGATGTTTAGTTTTTGACTATTGTCTACTTCTCTTTGTGAATAATTATATTTAAATTGTGTGGAACTATAAACAGAAAAAGATAGTGATTTTGGTCTTTTGCCACCCAACCACGGTTCTGTAAAAGATAAACTATAGGTTCTGTAAAAACGACTGGCTTGTGCTCTTAACGAAACACTTTGTCCGTCACCACGCGGAACAGGTCTGTATTCCTTAGCTTTAAATAGATTCTTAACAGAGAAATTACTAAAAGATAATCCTAATGTACCAATAAAAGTGCCACCTCCAAATCCACCTTGAAGTTCTATCTGGCTTGCACCTTTTTCAGCTACACTATATTCAATATCAACTGTTTTGTCATTGTAATTTGGTTTTACATCGGGTACAATATTTTCTGCATCAATGTAAGGTAATTGTCCAACTTCACGAATGGTACGTATAATTTCAGATCTACTAAATAAACTACCAGGTAAGGTTCGTATTTCTCTCAATAAGACATGATCGTTAGTTACTTCATTGCCAATTAAGCTTACTTTTCTAATGGTAGCAGGTTCATCTTCTCTAATTCTAATTTCAATATCTATACTATCGTTTTCAACTTTGGTTTCTACAGGAGTAACGGTAGAAAATAGATACCCAGAATTTAAATAGGTATTGGTAATGTCTTGAGAATCTGGAGAGCCATCTCCCTTTACTTGCTCATTCAAAACTTTACCATTATAGATGTCTCCTTTTTCTAAGCCCAATAGACGTTTTAACTGTGTATCTGTAAAGGCGGTGTTGCCTAAATATTTTATATCACCAAAATAATACCTTCTACCTTCGTTTACAGTAATGTCTAAATTAATGGTGTTGTCATTATTCCAAGAGATTGAATCTTTAAGTACTTGCGCATCTCTATACCCTTTTTCTCGATATTTAGTTACGAGCTTTTCTAAATCTTCTCCGTATTCTTTTTCTCTATAACGAGATGGTTTAAAGAGATGGAATAGGTTTTTTTGCTTTGTCTTTTTAAGCAATTTTTTTAAGCGTTTTTCCGTAAAAGCTTCATTGCCATGAAAACGTAAGTTTTTAATTTTAATTTTCACCCCTTTATCAACTACAATCAATGCTTTTTGTACATTATTGCCTGTTGTGTCAATTTTGGTATCTATTGTTACTTTTGTTTTTAAGAAGCCCTTATCTACATATTTCTTTTTGATATAATTTTTTGTAGTTGTGATTAAATTTTCTGTGAGCATAGCGCCCTTTTCAAATTCTGTATCTTTTTGTAATTCTGTAGCTTTACTTTTTTTAATACCTTCAAAGGTAACTGCACTTAGTTTGGAGAGTTCTTGTACTTCAAATTCTAGGTAAATAGTATTGCCATCAATTTTAATAACATAAACATCTACATTGCTAAAAAGTTTAGAATTCCATAGTTTTTTAATAGCACCTGTAAGCTTGTCACCAGGTATTTTTAAAGGGTTACCTTCGGTTAATTCAGAAAAAACTTTAATTGATTGATCTGAGAATTGATGATTTCCTTTTACAGAAATGCCCCCTAAAAGATAGGATTTTACTTTTTTAAAGTTTACCGTATCTAATAAAATATTATTTTTTACAGGAATTGTATCTATTGCTTTTTTTACAATAGTTGTAGAGTCTGCTTGTTGAATTACTTTAGAAGTAGTATTTTCTTGAGCATTGCCAAGAAATATGGTAAGGGTAAAAACTAAGAGTAATAGGCTAATTTTTAGTCTGTTCATTATCATTTACTATTTGATCACTGGTTTTTCCAAAGCGTCTTTCTCTTTGCTGATAGTTTAATATCGCTTTAAAGAAATCTTCTTTTCTAAAATCAGGCCATAACACATCTGTAAAGTATAGTTCTGCGTAAGCTATTTGCCATAACAGGAAATTACTAATGCGTTTTTCGCCACTTGTACGTATCAAAAAATCAACGTCGGGCAAAGTAAATGTATATAAATGATTATTTATAATTTTTTCATCAATTTCTTCGATTAAAAGCTGCTTATTAACAACTTTTTTAGAAATTTTTTTGATTGTGTTAACAATTTCTTCTCTAGAACCATAACTTAATGCTAAATTTAAGATTAAGGAGGTGTTGTTTTGGGTTTTAAGGATAACCTCTTGGAGTTCTTTTTGAGCTTTTTTTGGTAAAGATTCTATCTGACCAATAGCTTGAAGTTTAATATTGTTCTTTTGTAGGGTTTTTAATTCACCTTTTAATGAACTTACAAAAAGACGCATTAAAGTATCAACTTCTCTTTTAGGCCTGTTCCAGTTTTCGGTAGAAAAAGCATATAACGTAAGTACTTCTACGCCTATTTCTGCAGCGGCCTCAACAGTTTCTCTTACAGATTTTACCCCATTTCTATGACCAAAAACTCTTGCTAAGCCTTTTCCTTTTGCCCAGCGTCCATTGCCATCCATAATAATGGCAATATGTTTGGGAATTTTTAAAGAGTCTATTTGAGATTTTAAATCCATGAATTAAAATTCATTTTCTTTATAGCAACCGGGTCTTCCAAATGCATAGGTAAGCGTAATGCCAGTAAATACATACCAATCGTTACTTTCTGGGTTTCCAAAATTGTATTTTGGATCAGAAATAGAATGATTATTATAATCAATCATATCCTTAAAGGTATATCTAAATGATGTTTCAAACCCTATGCCTACATTTCTTGCCAGCCTCATTTTATAACCAACACCAACAGGAAATATAAATGTTGTTATAAATTTCAGAGATTTAGTGTCTGGAGCAATATGGTAATAAGCAAGGCCAGCTTCTGCAAAAATATATGGAGTATGAGAATGCCCAATTCTGGATAAGCTATATTTAAAAAAGTGAAATTCAATACCAGCAGCAGCTTCTAACATTCTATTGGAATTTACGATACCCCTATCTCTTCTGAAAGAACTTTCGGCTTTATGGTCGTTAAATTGCAAGCTAGTATACGTTAATGTGCCTCTAAATGTAATCCTGGGAGTCCAATTGAATTTTGCAATCCCTCCAATAGCGGGGGAATTCGGATTGATATATTTGGTAGAACCAATATCTCCAATATAATTACTGCCCCCTAAAAAACCGCCTAATTCAAAGAGTTGAGCAGAAGAGGTGATTGTAAATAATAGACAGGTATAAATTAATAGCAGTTTTTTCATTATCAAAAGATAGTTTGCAAATATAATTAAATATTCTAGCTTTAAAAGTATTAAAGGCTCCTTTGTTAAAACAGATTTAATACTGAAATATTGTAGCTAAAAACTTTAAATTCTGTTAAACTTTTTAACATTTAATTTCGTTTGTCTTCTCCCCAAAGTAGCTTCTCTCTTAGAGTTTTTAAGAAAGTCTGCTCGTTTAGCTGGAGTATTTTTATTGAAAAAGAAGCTTTTTTAATGTGTATCTCGGTATCGTTTTCTACAGTAGTTATTTTAGAATCTAGAGAAAGTAAGGATTGTTGCTCTCTAGAATTTACAGTTAATTTTATCAATGTGCCATCTGGTATTACCAATGGTCTAGCATTTAAATTGTGAGGTGCAATTGGAGTGAGAACAAAGCTTTTCGTGCTAGGTGTTATTACTGGGCCTCCACAGCTTAAGGAATATCCTGTAGAGCCTGTGGGTGTTGCGATAATTAAACCATCAGCCCAATATGATGTTAAATATTCATTGTCTAAATATGTGTTTACAGTAATCATAGAAGTTGTATTTCTTCTACTTACAGAGATTTCGTTTAAAGCAAAATTAACATCAGATAAACCGTCATTTTCTCCATTGGTAGAAACAGCGAGTAAACTACGCTCGTTTATTTTGTAATTTTTAGCAATTAGCGAATCTATGGCCTCGGCAATATATTCTTTTTTTACTGTGGCTAGAAATCCTAGTCTGCCAATATTAATACCTAAAATGGGAATGTCTAGTTCTCTAACAAATGTAATTGTTCTTAAAAAAGTGCCATCACCTCCAACAGTAAGCATAACGTCGAAAGAATTGTCAAGATCTGAGTAGCTACTAAAAGTAGCATACGCTTTAGATGAAGCAATTGATTTTTTTATCAGTTTGTAAAAGTTTGCTTCAATAAGTACTTCACTATTTTTTTGAGCTAATGTTGCTAATAATAGATCAATATAATTTATAGCTTCACCTTTATAATATTGTCCGTATATTCCTACTTTCATAAACTACATGTTTAAATATTTTTGAAGATATTCTGATCGTTCTTTAAGTGTGTTTAAATACTCATCTACTTGAAAATCGGTTAGGATGGTATAATCATATCTTCTAAAAGTTTGTATGGTGGTGTTTAAATCATGATCACTTAATTTTATGGTAATCTCAATAGTGTTTCCTTGTGCTTTTGATATAAGTGCACCCAATAATTTAGCATCATTAGACTCAACTATTTGTGCGATCTCACTAAATGAATATTCCTGAATATCCTTAGACACCACAAGTATTGCACCGCTTTGATTTAGAAAAGGAGTGTTGTTAAAAAGATGTAGGATATCAGATAGTTCATAGTAGCCAATATACTTTTTCAGATCATTTAATACAGGTAGAATAGTTGTGTTGTTTAGTGCGAAAATTTTCAGTAATTCGAGCCAATTTGTTTTTTCAGTGGTAAAAAAGGATTGGTATAAATATTCAAAATTAGATAGTTGTTTGTCACTTTCATCAACAATTTGAATGTCTTCTTCAGAAATTAAGCCTAAAAGAAAATTTTTTTCTACTATGGGTAAATGGGTACATGTAAGTTGCTTGAATAATTGCTGTGCTTTACTTACAGTATCTGAAGGAGAAAGTGCTTTAATGTCTTTTGATATATAATCTGTTGTTTTCATAGATGTTGCAAAATAACTAAATTTAAAACATAAAATAACATAATTCTCACATTGTATCTATTTTTTACAGCTAAAATATACTAATTTTACATTTTTAATATCGTTTATTCATGACAAAGTTAAGTGTAAATATTAATAAGATAGCAACATTACGTAATTCTAGAGGGGGAGATACGCCTAATTTAGTGCAAGCAGCTATTGATATTCAGGAGTTTGGTGCTCAAGGAATTACTATTCACCCTAGGCCAGATGAACGTCATATAAAATACCAAGATGCTTATGATTTAAAACCTGTTGTAAGGACTGAATTTAATATAGAAGGAAATCCAATACAGCAATTTATGGATTTGGTATTGGCTATAAAACCTACACAGGTTACTTTAGTGCCAGATGCCGTTGACGCAATTACCTCCAATGCAGGTTGGGATACCATTACGCATCAAGATTTTTTAACAGAAGTTATTGCCGAGTTTAAAAAGAATAATATTCGAACCTCTATCTTTATGGATACAGATTTACATCTGATAGAGGCTGTTGCAAAGACAGGTGCAGATAGAATTGAATTATATACAGAAGTGTTTGCAACCCAGTATGCTTTAGGGAATGAAAAATCGATTCAACCTTATATTGAGAGTGCACAATTCGCTACAGAATTAGGTTTGGGTATTAATGCGGGTCATGATTTAAGTTTAGACAATCTTCAGTTTTTTGCAGAAAATATTCCAAATTTATTGGAAGTCTCTATCGGACATGCACTTATTTCTGAATCGCTATATTTAGGATTGCAAAATGTGGTGTCTATGTATTTGCGTAAGCTAGGAAGTGTTTAGTCATAGTACGATAATCAAAAGAGTTTGACCTATCTGTAGTGGGCAGGCTTGGATAGAGATAACTTATTTAAAAACCAATTCAAAAAAACATGAAAATTTTGCATTCAAATAGTTTGGGGTCAGGCGAACCTCTCCTTATTATTCATGGTTTTCTTGGGATGGGTGATAATTGGAAAACGCTGGCCAGGCGGTTTTCTGAAACGTATGAAGTTCATTTAATAGATCAACGAAATCATGGGCGAAGTTTTCATACGGCTATATTTGATTATGAGGTTATGGTAGAAGATTTGCTAAACTATATCAACCATTACCAGCTTGAAAAAGTAATTATATTAGGGCATTCTATGGGCGGAAAAGCAGCAATGTTATTTGCGGTGTCTCATCCTGAAAAAGTAAGTAAAATAATCTTAGCAGATATTGGCCCTAAATTTTATCCAAGACATCATGATTTGATTTTAGAAGGTTTAAGTGCTGTAGATTTTTCAAAACAAAAATCTAGAAAAGCAATTGAAGAGGTATTGGCGAAATACATTTCGGAAGTTGGTATCAGACAATTCTTGTTAAAAAATGTGTATTGGAAAACCAAAGAAGAATTGGCATTTAGGTTTAACTTGACAAGTTTATTAGATAATTTAGACGAAATTGGAGTTGCATTACCATCACAAACTATATTTGAAGGTGAAGCGTTATTTTTAAAAGGAGAGAATTCAGGATATATAACACCTGAAGATGAAGATTTAATAACGGCCCATTTTCCAAAAGCAGTTATTCTAACTGTCAAAAATTCAGGTCATTGGCTTCATGCAGAGAATCCTGATGATTTTTATGACTATGTTGTCAGTTTTTTAAGCAAAAAATGATTTGGCACAGTTATCGCTCTTCAAAATGTGAAATGGTTGATGTAGCTTAATTAAATAGATAAGCAAATTGACCTTTAAACAAGTATTATGAAAATTATATTAAAAATGCTGCTCACATCCTTAGCGGTTGTTGTTTTAGCAAAATTATTACCAGGAATTGGAGTTGATAGTTATACTACAGCAATTATAGTAGCTATTGTATTGGGTTTATTGCGAATTTTTGTAAAGCCACTGTTTGTGTTTTTCACATTACCGTTGACTATACTTACCTTGGGTTTATTCTTATTTGTGATTAATGCAGTTATTATCCTTTTAGCAGGAAGATTGGTTGATGGCTTTGCCGTTGATGGCTTTTTATATGCCTTACTGTTTAGCTTATTACTGTCCTTTTTTCAGTCTGTCTTATACTCCTTTTTAAAAGAGAAAAAACAAATTCGCTCTTAAGTTGTATAGTATCAGAACTATTATTAATTTTGCGCCCCTTGTAAAAGGAAGTATTTAAATTTAAGCTTATAAGAAATGAACATTACTAAAGAGAATATCGACAAGTTAAATGCCGTAGTAAAAATTGAAATTACGCCAAATGATTACCAAGATAAAGTTGCCGAAATTTTACAAGATTATCGTAAAAAAGCAAATATTCCTGGTTTTAGAAAAGGGCATGTGCCCATGGGAATGGTAAAGAAACAATATGCAAGGCCTGTAATGATTGACGAAGTGAATAAGCTATTGCAAGATGCTTTACAAAAATTTTTAGTAGAAGAAAAGTTGGATATTTTAGGAAATCCACTACCTAAAATACAAGAAGATTTTTCTTGGGATACAAAAGATTTTTCTTTCGAATTTGAATTGGGTTTAGCACCTGAATTTAAGGTGAATTTAAAACCGAAAAAAGCTATTGCGAACTATAAAATAGTGGCAGATAAGAAAATGATTGATGATCAGGTTTTAAACATTCAAGAAAGCTATGGTAAGATTATTTCGCAAGTAGAAGTAACCGAGCAATCTAATGTAACAGGTACTTTTAAAAATGAGGAAAAGGAGATAGAAAAAAAATCTACGTTTAAATTAAGTATTATAAAAGGAAAGCCAAACCTTAAAAAGTTTGTAGGTGCAAAAGCTGGTGATACGATTGCGTTAAAAACAAAAGGCTTATTTACTGACGATCATTTGTTACAGAATCATTTAGGTGTTTCGCATGATGATGCTCATGGATTAGATATAGAAGTGCAATTTAATATAGAAGAGGTTTCTATTACTGAGCCTACAGAAATTAATCAAGAACTGTTTGATAAGTTGTTTGGTAAAGATGCTGTTAAAACCGAAAAAGAGTTTCGTGCACGTTTAAAAGAAGATGCTGAAAATCAGTTTGTACAGCAAGCAGATCAGCAATTATTAAATGCTATTTCAGAAAACTTAATAGAAAATACAAAGTTTGATTTGCCAGCAGAATTTTTGCAAAAATGGCTAGCTGTTGCAGGAGAAGAACAATTAACAGATGAAGCTGCTTCTGCTGAGTACAACCGTTCAGAAAAAGGATTACGTTATCAATTGATAGAAGGTAAAATTGTAAAAGAAAATAATCTGCAGGTTACTTATGAGGAGTTGACCGAGTTTGCTAAAGGCTATATTAAAAGCCAGATGGCACAATATGGAAATCCAAATCCAGAAGAAAAGGAGTTGGACGAAATTGCAGGTAGAATTTTAAGTAATCAAGATGAGGCTAAACGATTGCAAGAGCAATTAATGAATCAGAAATTATTAAGCTTCTTTAAAGAAAATGTAAATCTAAAAACGAAAGAAGTTAGTTTTGATGCGTTTGTTAAAGAAGTGTATAAATAATAGAATATAATATTTTATAAAAGACTGTTAGCTACTCGCTAGCAGTTTTTTTTGTACTCTCTTTTACTGAAAAATATAAAAACAGAATACTTATAAAGAAAAGAATTCCAACCAATTGATGTGCTACGCCGTAAAACAAAGGGATACCAACGCGAATGTTTAATAGTGTTGCTATGCCAAGAATCAGTTGTAATATAATTAAGACTAAAGAAATTTTTAGCCAGTTCTGAGCTAGTTTTGAAGCCTGAGTCTTTAGTTTAAAGAAAATATAGATAGTAAGTGTAAGTAAAATATATGCTAGTAAGCGATGTGTAAACTGAACCAAAGCAGGGGCAAAGGTAAAGCGGTCATAATTGGTTAAATTTGACCATGTCCAGTTTTCTGAAGCAAGTAATGTATTGGGAATAAACTGGCCATTCATGTCTGGCCAAGTAGAAAAGTATAAGCCAGCCTTCATTCCAGCCATTAATCCTGCAAAAAGTAATTGTAAAAAAGTAATACTAATCAATACTAAAATAAGTTTGGAGTTTTGTCTCTTCTCTACTGTATTTTTGTAATTGTATACATCTGCTACTGTTTTTACCATAGCAGAAATGCTCAAAACGGCTAATATAAAATGAAGACTGAGTTTATAAGCGTCTACCCAAGGTCTATCTATAAGTCCACTTTTCACCATAATCCATCCTGCAGAGGCTGTTAAGGCTGTAAAAAATATAACGTAGCCTAGTCTTTTAATAAGATAGAAATTAATTTTTTTACGGATTAGAAAAATAATAAATGGGATTAGAAAAATAAAGCCAAGTATTCGTACCCAAAGCCGATGTGTATATTCCCAAAAATAAATAAACTTAAAATTACGCAACGTAAAGTGAGTATTTAGTTTGTGGTATTGTGGTGTTTGTTTGTATAAGTTAAAAGCGTCTTGCCATTGTTGTGTGTTTAATGGAGGTATAACACCGCTAACAATATCCCATCGTGTTATAGAAAGTCCAGACCCGGTTAGTCGAGTAATACCGCCTAAAATAACTTGTCCAATAAGCATTATTAAGCCTGTAATTAGCCATAGCCTAATTGTTTTGGAATATTTATAGTGTTGAGTCACTAGATTAATTATTTTTCCATTCTAGTGTTTCCATTAAATGGACAATATCTTTTTCAATAAACTTTACAGCAGGTAAGATGGAGTCGTAATTAGGTTGTACTTCAAAGTATAAGGCTCCAGTAATAAAATGATGGCTACTATCTGTAATGTAAAACTGCAATGGAGATGCGGCGTTGCCTGTAACCTCATTAACCGCTCCATATTTATGTGCTTTGGCATTCTCAAAAGGATGTGGTATGATGCCATCTGCTTTAATTGCATGGTTGTATGTTAGTTTTTCTGACTCACGAAGAAGCTCCGTAATATTATTATCCACTTTTCTATAGGTGATGTCTAGGCTTGCATTTAATTTAGGGTACCTGATATTTACCCAGCATTTTTCGTCAAAATCTGCTTTTGCAGTATTAGAAATTTCAAAAGTAAAAGGGCAGTTTGTTTGTATTGCTACATATGTGCTTGAAGGATAAGATAAGCGTAGTGAAGCTTTAGGTTTGGGTAAGGTTTCCTCTCCACAAGAACTCAACAGAGCTGTAATTAGAAAAGTTAAAAGTACCTTACTACTTAGAGATGATATGATAATGTTTAAATTTTTATACATTAGGTAAAGTTACTTTAATTTGTTTGATTCTTTTTTTGTCTAAGGCTTCAATTTTGAAGATGTACTCATTAAAGTGAATCCGATCATTTTTCTTTGGAAATTTTTCATTTATTTCCAAGATAAACCCAGCCAATGTTTCAGCTTCGCCTTTTTGTTCTTCAAAAATAGTATCGTCTATTTCTAATACTTTAAAAAAATCTTTTAAAGCCATTTTTCCTTCAAATATATAATTGTGACTGTCTAATTTTGAATATGATAAATCGTTGTCATCAAATTCATCACTAATATCACCAACAATTTCTTCAATAATATCTTCTAAAGTAACGATACCTGAAGTGCCACCATATTCGTCAACTACAATAGCAAGGTGGTTTTTTTTCTCCTGAAAATCTTTTAGTAAATCGTCTAGTTTCTTGTTTTCTGGCACAAAGAAAGGCTCTCTTAATAATTTTGTCCATTGGTAGGTTTTTTTCTTAAGATGCGGTAGTAAATCTTTCGCATATAAAATGCCTGCAATTTTATCAATATTTTCAGTGTATATCGGAATTCTAGAGTTTCCGCTTTTGATTATTTTTTTAAGGATAGTTTCAAAATTTTCATCATCAGATAAGGCAAAAACATCCATTCTTGGGCACATTACTTGTGTGGTTTCCGTATTGCCAAAATTAACAATGCCTTCTAAGATTTTTTGTTCTTCTTTTGTGGTGGCTTCTTCTGAAGTCAGTTCTAGGGCTTGTGATAATGTTTCTACAGAAAAATCAGTTTGTTTTTTGCCCAATCGTTTTTCTATAATATTGGTTAAACCAAGTAAAGGGATACTTATAAAGGTGAGTAGGTAGTTTAAAATCCGA
>Ga0256844_10000604_pt1 | contig 13787 bp, 14 predicted proteins | sample MusselsmetaG_FD_189100 | JGI IMG/M metagenome (GOLD analysis project Ga0256844, IMG submission 189100) | Mussel associated microbial communities from hydrothermal vent at the East Pacific Rise, Pacific Ocean - Mussels | ecosystem: Host-associated > Mollusca > Shell > Unclassified ... | reverse complement strand
CACACCCATCATTCGAGGGATATTTGGTCCATAGATATCTGCGTCAAGTAAACCTACTTTTTTACCTTGCATCGCCATAGCAATCGCTAAGTTTACTGAAGTAGTTGATTTACCAACCCCACCTTTCCCAGAACTTACCATTACGAAATTCTTTACATGTGGAGCAATGTTTTTACCAGAGACAGAGTTACTCATCTGCTTTGGTGCAGCTGGTGCCGTCACATTGATTTGAATTTGTTCAAAACCAAGTTTTTTAAGCTCAGATGTTGATTCGTCTCTAAGCTGTGCTTTTACTTCATCTGCTGATGATGTAATGTCAATAGTCAACCCTACAGTTGTACCATTCACAAGTACATCTTTTACGAAACCAAAGGTTACGATATCTTTCGTAAACCCTGGATAGGTTACATTTTTTAATGCTTCTAATACATTTTCTTGTGTCATGTAATTCCTTTATTTAATAATTGCTATAAGGAGTTATACCACCTAAATCTTAAATTAGATTGAAAAAAAGCCATATTTTACAAATAGGAGTAAAAAACTCTGATTAAAGAATTACTAAAGCATAGCTCTTGTATAATCCGTTACTAATAGTTACACAAGATACATTATACATAGGAAAAAATTTGTCACATACAACTTTGATACTTCTAGGTGCTGGAAGTTCTACAAGATTTGGTACAAATGTTAAGAAACAGTGGTTAGTCACAGGAGAGACCCCCCTATGGTTGCACGTAGCAGAGCACTTTGAGAAGAGTGCTATCTTTAATGATATCATTATCGTCTCCTCAGCAGAAGAAATAACTGTTATGAAAAACTTCGCTTCATATACTTATGTAGAAGGCGGCGACAGTCGACAAACTTCACTCAATAATGCCTTGCAAAATGTAACTTCAGAGCATGTATTGGTTTCAGACATCGCAAGATGCTGTGTACCTACCGATATGATACAACGTATTATAGCTGCGAAAGAAGAAGCTTCTTGCATCGTACCTGTGTTGCATGTAACAGACACACTCTACCTAGACAATCAACCCATAAATAGAGAAAAAGTTAAAATTATACAAACCCCTCAACTCTCAAATACTAAACTCCTCAAAAAAGCATTACAAACTGAAACACTCTTCACTGATGACTCTTCAGCCATTGCCTCTTTGGGTGAAAAAGTACACTTTGTTGAGGGTTCTACCAAAGCACATAAACTCACTACCATTGAAGACTTACAAAAGATTACGTGCCTTCAAACGCCAAGTAACAGAACACTGACAGGTTTTGGTATAGATATACACCCCTTTGAAGCAGCTAAACAAATGTTTCTATGTGGTGTAGCGATAGATGTTGACTATGGCTTTAAAGCCCATAGCGATGGTGATGTGGCTATCCATGCACTTATCGATGCTCTACTAGGTGCTGCCGGTATGGGTGACATAGGGGAGCTTTACCCAGACACGGAAGATACGTATGCAGGAGCAGATTCAAAAGTGCTCCTAAGTGACACTGTAAAACGTATCAATGCTTATGGCTTTACCATAGGCAACATTGACATGACCATCATGGCAGAAGCACCAAAACTTTTGCCTTACAAAGAAAAGATGAAACGCACACTAGCAACACTGCTGGGAATACGACAAAACTTTATCAACATAAAAGCAACAACAGCTGAAAAACTTGGCTTTGTTGGACGCAAAGAAGGCGTGACTGTTCACGCCATAGCAAATTTAACTTATTTTAATTGGAAAAACATATGAAAATAATCATTGTAGAAAATGAACTCTACCTGGCACAAAGTATTGCCTCAAAACTCAATGAAAATGGGTTTGATACAGAAATATTTAGCTCTATCAAAGAAGCGATGAAAAGCCATGGAGATGTCTACCTGCTCTCTACAAATATGCCAGGACAAGACACCACACCTCTCATAAAAGCATTTAAAGATAAAATTATTATCTTGATGGTCAGCTATATCAATAATGACACGGTCTCTCAGCCACTTAAACTTGGAGCTAAAGATTACATTGTTAAACCATTTATGATAGAAGAACTTTTACGTAAAATAGAACACTATCAAGAGTATCAAGAGCTTAAAAAACGTACAGAGCTCTACCAAGAATATATGGAAAACCTTCTCAAAGATATCAAAACTGAAGAATCTATAAAGAAATTTTCTACACCATTAGTGATACAAACGAACTATCAAAGATTGGTAGATAAAATCGTCTTTGAATATGCAAAAGAGGAAGATAAACTTCTTACCTTTGTCCCTCTCACGGAGAAAACATGGAAAGATAAGATAAAGAACAGCCCATCTAATGCTGTTCTCTATGTCACAGAAATACACACCCTTAAAAAAGCTGATAAAGAGCACTTACTTGAACTTCTAAAATCTTATGAATTTATTTTATGTAGTACGGGAGAGCTTGAATGTGAGTTCGAAACTATTACACTCAACACTGACTCAAAACTTTATGATCAAAATGAGATTTTGACCATCGATGATTATGTTAAGTTCATCGTTAATTCTTTCCAATATAAGTTTCCTGATACTGAGCTCTCTAAAAAGTTGGGCATCTCACGAAAAAGTCTGTGGGAAAAACGTAAAAAATATGAACTCTTTAAAAAGAAATAGCCAAAGGAGCTAAAGTCATGTCACAACATAAATCACTCTATATTGACACCGAAGCCCTTTCTACTTTAGCTTTAGTACAAGCTGGACTCATCTCTCCGGTAGATAAACTCATGAACCAAGAAGAAGCAAAAGAAGTCGATGAAACGAAGTTTTATAAAGGTGTTCCTTTCCCTTTTTCTTTTGTTCTTGCTCCTAAAGGTAAGCAAAATCACAAAGTCCTTAAAAAACTTACTCAGGGCGATAAAGTAGATCTTATTAATGAAGGAAACATAGTAGGTGAACTCAACGTAGATGAAACTTTTCCTATAGACCCTAATCAAAGACTAAACAACATTTATGGCACTTCTGATGCCTCTCACCCAGGAGTCAAAAACACTACTGCAAGATTAGGAAGCATAGCAGTCAGTGGTGAGTACCACGTGAACTATCCATTGATTGAAGATAATATTAAACGTATTCAAAATATGATTGCTAACACAGGGGCTAAATTTGTCTCTTCTATTATGCTTGCTGCCAATCCACTTAACCGTGCACATGAACGTATGATACGTCAAGCCATTTCTGATAGTGATTTACTCATCATCTTTTTACGTAAGCCTTTTACCACTGAGGGTTTACGCTATGATATACGCCATAATGCCCTAAGTACTTTTATAGAAAACTTTTTACCACGTAACAAAGTACTTGTTGTCCCTTTTGAAAATACCTATATTTTTGCAGGCTATAACGAACTTGTTGTAGATGCTCTCTTAGCAAAAAATTATGGCTGCCATCAATTGGTTGTAGGTAAAAATCATGGGGGATTGGGACTTTATTATGATCAAAATAGACTCTCTTCTGTTTTCGATCACTGTAAAGATATAGATATCAATATTAAAACCGTTGATGAGTATGTTTACTGCGATACCTGTAAAACCCTAGTCAGTACTTCCACATGTCCACATGGTCAACATCACCATGTGCATTATCACTCTGGTTCCATTATGGCATTGATACAATCTGGACTCATTCCTCCCTCTATACTCATGAGAAAAGAAGTCTCTGCTAACATTCTAACCGCTCTTTTCCCAGATAGATTTCAAAATCTCCAAGAGATACACTATTCTCTCATGCCAGGTTCAGGTTTATTGGAACAACAAAGTGAAGAACAGTTCTATCTCAAGCTCATTGAACTTTATCAAACCTCATCACTTACATAGGAAACATTATGACACTACAAAAACTTTTTTTAACCTTTGGTGGTGCGGGACTCAGTCCTAAAGCACCTGGTACAGTAGGTACTTTAGCCTCGCTACCTGTAGGTCTTGCAGTCCTTTATTACTTTGGGATGGAGACACTCTTCATGCTTACGCTTGCCATCACTATTATAGGTATCTTTGAAATCAATAAGTATGAAAATGAAACAGGCACACATGACCAACAACACATTGTCATAGATGAAGCAGCAGGTATGTGGTTAAGCCTTATGATAGCCTACTCTACTGCTATCACCATGACATACCCTTATGCAGAACTACTTGCTATTATCTTCAGCTTCGCAGCATTTAGACTCTTTGACATTTGGAAACCTTCTACTATAGGGTGGATAGACAGAGAGCTTAAAGGGGGTATGGGTGTCATGCTTGATGATGTACTTGCAGGGATTGCTGGTGGCTTACTCTCTGTTGTCATTTTAATGGGGATTGGAAAATTATTTTAAAGCTAAACCTTCATTAACTCTAAGCCATATAAAATACTAAATGGTATAAAATTATTTACAAATCAATAAAGGATAAAGAATGAAAAAATTACTAAAACTGAGCGCATTACTGCTTATGACATCATTGATGATAACAGCATGTGGAAGTGCACCTATATATAATGTAGAAAAAAACACCATAGAAGACCCAAAATCATCTAAAAAAGTCTATCGTGCGATTAAAGAAGCTGGTCAATCTCTAGGATGGAAGATACGCAAAACAGCTCCTGGTGTAGCACAGGGAAAACTTCTATTAAGAACACACATTGCTATCATAAAAATAAACTACAATCGCTTAAGTTATAGTATTCATTATGTAAAAAGTGAAAACCTTAAATACGATGATGAAAAGAAAACCATCCATAAAAACTACAATGGCTGGATTCAAAATCTAGAAAAAGCTATTGAGGTTCGACTATAACTCACATCGAATAAAATAGTTTACTATTTTATTCGTAACTTCTTCCCTACTTGATTCACAGGTATCTCTTTTACAATATTCAGTGTTATTGAAAATTTTAGATTTGACAAATGATTTTGTAATATTTTTCTTATCTCTTGTATTGAAAATGTTCTATGACTTTCTAGCGTAATATCTAAGTATTCTCCACGTAATGAACCTTTTTCCAAGACTACAAAAACCAAAGCTTTATGTATTTCATCTATACGCTCCAATATATTTTCTATTTGTATTGTAGAGTAACGTTTTCCTGCTAACTTAAACATCTTAGAACTACGTCCTAGCAGCGTAAACCCTTCTTTATTTTCTTCTACATAATCAAATGTATCTATTTCACCTTTTGTCTCTTTAAATTCATTTTCATACAATATTTTAGAGACAAAAGGTGATTTAACTTTTAATTCTTGATTTGCATTTGTACTTATTTGAACATACTTAAAAGGTTTCCATATTTCATCATGATTGATTTTATAGGCGATACCTCCTGTTTCTGTAGAACCAAATATTTGAATAATGTCTGCATGATATTTATGCCTAAATTGTTGGATATTACCTACATCCAAGGGTGCTGTAGAGCTAATAAAAATAGATTGTCTTAAATCTCTTTCTTCACTTAAATGATTTAATGCTTTAATATAAAGTGGTGTCGTGACAACCATGGTATGAGGCTCAATCATATCCAATAAATCATGTGGTAAAAAATGCTCTTTAAGTACAATATCTATATCATTTAAGAGCGGATACATTAAACCCAAGAGTGTTCCATAAAGATGGATAAATGGTACGGTGACCAAGACTCTCTTTATAGCATATTGTTGGAGTACGTTAGCTAATGCTTCAACCTCTAATTCTATATTTATTTTTGTTTTTAATGCCGCTACGGGAAAGCCTGTACTACCACTTGTGTAATACATGAAAGAAAATTTTTCTCTCTCAAAAATAGTTTTTTCATTTTTACCCACCATAAACTCTGGAACATTCAATGAAGTTAACTGTTCCAAAATAGCTTTATTTGTTTCATCAAATAAAATAGCTTTTGCCTCTGAGAAATAGGCTTTAAAAATATTAAGAGCATTTGCTTCTTTTGATTGTGTACCAATATATCCAACCTGACCATAAAGTAATGTATCAAAAAAATATTCTTTGCTAATAAGATGTCGTATTATCTTACCGTTATCCTGAACAATATTAAGATACATTTTCTGTTCCTTTCATAAATAGGAGTAACATAAAAATAGATACCACCCCTATAGTTGCTATAACTCCAAGAGAATACAAGGCATTTATTTGACTAAATACAAGTACACCAAAGCCTGCGAATGTACTTATGAGCGAATAACCTATGGCACGTTGTGTCAAAACATCATTCTCTTTTGAAAGATAAATAGCATAATCAATACCTATAGCTAAAATAACAAAGAGCATAAAAATATGCAATATATTTATCGCTGAGAAAAGGGCATACAGACTCACCATAGCAATAGGGAAAATAAGAAACATTAACGCATACACTATCGCTCTTTTAGTAATAAAATAAAGTAAAATCATAATGATAAATAAAGCGAATACACCTAATTTAATCAGTCCAACTATAGAGACTTCCATTGATGATTCAAAACGTTCTTTCACACTTAAACTTTCAACAAATCCATACTGTAGTACTTGAGCATAAACATCTTGGTTTACTATGCCATACGTCGTATAAAAAGTATTTATTTTTATAATATCGATACCATATGCTTTGATTGCGTCTTCCGTATAATGTAACAATGGTTTCTCCATATCATACGCTTTTTCAAAATATCCCTTTGTAAACCCCAGCTTAGCTGCTTCTACTTGTAATGTATCACGTATATGTCTAAATGAAGATATTGTATCTTTATTTTTTTTGTAAGATACTTGACTTACTAAGGCTGCTATAGGGATATGTGCTGAAGGGAAATGATGTTGTATCTTTTGACTGTTGGCAATGAGTGCATCTATATTTTTTGCTTTAATTGCAAAAGTCATTTTTTTATTTTCATTCAAATGTTCATAAAAAAAGTTTTCTGTTTGTTTTAATCTTTGATTATTATAATCTAAATTTTTTAAATTAAAATCAAAACGTAACCACAACAAAGAAGAACTAAGAAGTATCAAAGAACATAAAAGAAGTATCTTAGCATTCACAAAACGTAAATCTTTACGAAATATACTTTGAGAGGAAGATAAGGCTTTAAATCCTAGATGAGGATACAAAAATGCAAAATGAAGATATGAAATCAATAATGAGATGATTGCAAAAAGAGAAATTTGTCTGATGAGTGTAAAAGAAGTAAAACTTAAAATAATAAAAACAGATAGTGTAGTTAAAACACCAAATAAAACCTCCTTATTGAAGCCTTTTACTTGACTATAGTATCCATGTAAATAATGATGAAACATATAATCTATGGCAACTGTACTTATAGAAATACCAAAAACAAAAACAAAAATAGACACTTCTTCATATATTTGGGTAAGTATTAGAGTTGCAATAATGGCTGAAGTTGCTAAGGTTGTAAAGGTGTGTAAAAGCAATAAAAAATCTCTCAAAAGAATAAGATAGAGTAAAACCAAAATACTAAAAGCAATCATAATAATTTTATTTACATCAGAGCGAATCGCTTTTGAATTTTCAACATAATAAAAAATAGGACTAAAATACTGTATATCTGTTTTATCTTGCATAATATGTTGGATATCCGCATATACCTTTTGATGTTCTTCTAAGGTTTGACTATGCAGTACAAAATAACTTAAATACCCATATTTCCCTAAAATCAAATGTCCATTTTTCAATTTTACATCTATCGGTTCAGGTTCACCCAGTAATTGAAAAGGGTCTATTTTATCTATAGTTACTGGGAAAAAAGAAGTAGTCATCTCCTTATACAATTTTTGTAGCTCGTCCGCTGCATTTAAGTGAGACATTTGTGTTGTATTGAGGGGATGGATAAAAAGTTTATATGCTTGCTGATGTTTATACAATTTATGCGTAGACTGCCTCTTTTTTAAGGAGACTAAAGGAAGCTGTGTTAGTGATTTTTCTAACGCCTTCATCTCATGTAATGCCTCCTTATGAAGCCCTTTAACCGCTACAAAAAGTACTTTATTGTGTTGTGATACATTAAAACGTTTAATGAGTTCTTTTGATTCTGTATCGGGTAAAAGCGTAACAAGTGATGTAGAAATATGGCTATAACTCTTCAAAAGAAATAATACACTAAGTGAGACCATAAAAAGAGTCAGGTTAATATACTTACCTAATCTCTTCAATACGTATCCTATCACTATTTTTTAAATTAATTTGTAAAAAATTTAATTTTTTAGCTGTTTTGTAATACCGTACACTCTCAATATATTGTGCAATATCTTCTTTTGGCATTAAGATAGATATTCCTTCTTTATTTGTCATATCAAAATAAGATTGCAGTATGTCTTTTTTATCAAAATAAATAGCTTCAAAAAGAATAAAAAATATTTTAATAGCTGGTTTTTTATTTAAGTCCAATTCCTTTTTATCTTTACCTTTTTCCGTAATAAGTACATCACCCTTAACAATTAAACGGGTTTTATCTTCTTCATAGACAATCTCAATTTTATGTTCAGAAAAATGAATATTTCCTCTTTTATGAAAGGTACTATCTAAGGAAGCATAATACTTTTCTTCCAAAAAGTGTATATTTTTTGAAAAAACGAATATTGGAAGAATCCCAACAAGCAATATATATCTAAACATCTTCTCTCTTTAAAAACACATATCGTCTATGCAAAAATTGAATCATTCCTGCAAACAGAAATAAAAAGTACCAACCAATTGAGCTATAGTATAGCCAAAAATTAAGGTTTGTATCTAGTAAAAAAGAAAGATGTATCAGTGTATTTATGACACTCACAATAAACCAAAAGAGTGTAGATTGATGTATATATTTTTTTTCACTTTCTCCAATAGGTTTTTTAGAAAATTTTTCAGCAAAAAAAAGGATTATTGACTTTTTCTGTACATAAGAAAATAGTATATACAATGAAAACAATGATGAGATAAGAAATGGTATAGTCTTTAAAACAATAAATGCTTCAGAAAAAAAAGCAACTACTGCAAGCACAAGATAAAATAGAAGAAAAAATGCAGTAGGCTCTTTTTTATTTTTAAGTAAAATAAACCATAATAAGCTTATTATGAAAACGATACTAGCGACAATCTTAATATCATAATATTTCAATAATAATAAAATCAAAGGTGCATAAAGAAGTGAAAAAATAAAATGCATTTTTTATCTATCTAACCATAGCCCCAGAAATATTAAGGACTTCTCCACTCACATACGTTGCATCATGTCCTATAAAATATGCACATTTAGCCACTTCTTCTGCGCGTCCAAAGCGTTTTAATGGAATCATACGTTTTAACTCTTTTTCATGAGGAAGATTCGCTATCATTTCTGATTCTATAATACCTGGAGCTAAGGCATTTACACGTATATTATAACGACCAAGTTCAATAGCTAACGTTTTTGTAAAAGCAATGATACCACCTTTAGAAGCAGCATAGTTTGCTTGTCCAGCATTACCACTTATCCCTGAAATAGAAGCAACATTTACGATACTCCCTTTCTTATTACGAATCATATTTTTACTTATCAATTTTGTAATATAAAAAGGTGCATTCAAGTTTGTATTGATAACCTCTTCCCAAGCATCTTCTTCCATGAAAAAGAATAAACTATCTCTAATTATACCGGCGTTATTCACAAGAACATCTACTTCTAGTGTTTCTAATACTTGCGTCATCTCTTCTTTATTGAGCATATCAAAACCTATCACTTCACCGGATTTAATAACATCCAAAAGTGCTTCGGCTTTTCCTTTATTTGTATGATAATGAATGTAAACATAATAGCCATGCTTTGCAAATATTTCAACAATTGCGGTACCTATAGTGCCTGTGGCTCCTGTAACTAAAACTTTTAATTGATTCATATTAAACAAACTTTCCAGCTATTAGTAATGATTTCACATGTTGAATATCTATGTCCATTCTTCTATCTTCTCGTAAAGGTTTCACAATCGTTCTTACTTCAGTATAAATATCTTTAAGATGAGGAGAAACTTTCTCTTTCCCACGTATATCAACTGCTTGTGCCATACCCATAAATGCTATAGAGAGCATATTATGCAATTCTGGCATCATTTTGGCAAAATCATTGGCTGCCGTTGTCCCCATAGATACTTTATCTTGATTGAGTGATTCCGTTGGACGAGAATGAATAGAAGCTGCCGTTGTATTTTTTATGACATCTGCACTTAGGGAGCTTAGTGTAATTTGCATAGCTTTAAAACCATGATAATAGGACTCTGGTGCAAGTTTTAAATTTTCACCTAGCCCCCTATTAAATTTATGATCTACAAGTAAAGCAAACTCTTTATCTAATAAATCTGCCAGATTTGCTGCACATATTTTCATCGTATCCATGGCATGTGCCACATACCCCCCATAAAAGTTTCCTGAAGTATATATCTTTTGATTCTCACCATCAATAAGAGGATTATCATTAACCGAGTTTATTTCCATCTCTACCCAGTTTTTTGCAATCACTAGATTATCTCTAATCACCCCTAATACTTGTGGAGCACAGCGCATAGAGTAATTGTCTTGGATATTTAAATCGTTGTCTTCAAAAAATTTAGTATATCTATCGTCTCTACCATGTGTTAATGCTGAATCAGCCATTTTATATTTTATATTTTTTGCAGATAACACTTGTCCAGGGAAAGGTTTAGACTCATGTACAAAATCTGACACTGGCGTATCATCACCTAATAAAACTTCAAACATTCCAGCAACATAAGACTCCATAGAATCTAGAATCACTTCAAATTTTTCCAAACTGTCAAGGGCTATAGCGCTCATAATGGTTGTACCATTCATAATGGCCAATGCTTCTTTAGGTTTAAACACATAAGGTTTAATATCTAGTTCTTCATACACTTCAGCAACATCTCGTATACTGTTCTGATAATACACTTCTCGCTCACCTGCAACTACCGCTGCAATATAAGATAGTGGCGTTAAATCACCACTTGCACCAACCGAACCTTGAGATGGTATTACAGGTATAATATTTTTTTGAATCAAGAGCTCTAAACGATGTAAGAGATTTATACTAATAGCAGAGCGTCCTTTACTTAGAGAGATACTACGCATAACAACTGCATATCGACAAACTTTTTCACTAAGATTTTTTCCTACGCCACAACCATGAAATCTAAACAGATTTTTTTGTAATGCTTGACTGTCTTCGTAAGAAACATAATTTTTCCCACTTGCACCATATCCTGTTGTAATACCGTAAATTGGCTTAGTTTTAATCTGTCCCATCAAAAAATCATGGGCTTTAGTTATCGTATCCTGAAAGGTTTTTTTTTCTGAAATTATTATATTTTTTGCTGTGATAATCTCTTTAAGGCTTATATTTCTATTCTCAATTGTTAAAGTCATTTTTTCTCCCAAAAATTATATAAATTAAACCATTGATTAGGGTACAATTTTACAATTTTCTCAAATTTTTCTACATACATTCCTAGTGCCTCTTTTACTGCTTCAAGTTCTGATTTATTGTAATCCATTTCAATTTTAATATATTCAACTTTATATTTTTGTATATCTGTCCATATTATAAAATAAACCAAAATAGGCTTTTTTACTTTATACGAAACTTGAAATGGGTTTTTATTAAAAATTGCTTTCTTCCCTAAAAACATAACTTCAGAACTTGCATTTTTATTCGAAGTTCTATCTGCCATCATAGCAACAATTTCTTCATTAAGCAATGCATTTGCAATCTCTATCGAAACTGCGATACTCCCTTTATTTAGATCAATCACATTAATATCTGATTCAATCTCTAAATCTTCCTCTAACATTTTAATATTTGATAACATCGCCTCTTGCATCACAATATTAATTTTATTTTTAACATGAGAACCACTTGATGAAGCAGCCCAACCTCCAAAGTGAGAATAAATAAGTACTGTACCTGTAGATAAAATCTCTTTAGGTATATCTTTATTATCATACTCAAAGTGATAATGTTCCGGATGTATTTTTGATATAAATCTATCAACCATACAAATTGCAAACATTCTTAAATGTGTATAGTACACACGATTTGTAAATGGTATATTTAAATGCTTATAGTATTCGCTTAATGCCTGTTTTACATTTGTAGCTACAAGAAAATAAAAAAATGTCACAGGGTACAAGAAATAGTATATAAACTTGTATCCAAATACGTTATATAACGTTAACATGAGTTGGATACTCTCTTTACTACCACGTTGTTTCGTTTTATCCATTTTTCACTATTTCCATCTAAGTATTCGTACAACTTTTTTTACAAACTTATATGATAATATTTGTAAATGTACCCACACAATGGTCATTGTGTCTTCAAAATTTCTAAAGTGACTGACCCTCTCTTCTGCCAAAGGGTAGTAACATTCAATATTGACTTCTCTAATCTTTTTTCCCGCATCCGCGTGTCTCACTAAAACTTCCATCTCCCAATCAAATTTTTTCGTTTTAATCGGGAGGTCTAAAATAGTGATAGGATAAATTCTATACCCAGAGAGAGAGTCTGTAATACTTTGCCCAGTATCTAACTCAGCCCAAAAGTTACTAAACCATCTTCCAAACTTAGAACCAAATGGTACATTGTCTAAATTAAAATTTCTCGCACCAATAATAATTTCATCACTATGACATGCATCAATTAAAAGATGTGCTTGTGATGCTAAATGCTGTCCATCACCATCCATACTTAAAACATAGTTGTACCCTAGTTCTTTAGCTTTCATAGTACCACTAATGATTGCTTGTCCTTTTCCTTGATTCTCTCTGTGTCGTACAAAATGTATGTTTTTTTGCTCCTGCATAGAAAATAAATCTTGAATAGGTTCATCTGAACCATCGTCAATAACAATAATTTCATATTTATATGATAATACATCATTCACTACGTGCTTAATTGTTTTAGGATTATTATACGTAGGGATGATAATGATTACTTTATTTTGCTTCATAAACTATTTCACTTACTTTTTTATTATTTCTATATACTTTTATTGTTCTTTTTTTTTCATTTTTATCTATGGTACATTCTAAAATATCATCAGGAAATATATTGGCTATAAATTTACTGTATTTAATATATACCACTTCTTCATGTAAAACTTCTGCCACAATGTCAATAAGAGCAAAACCTGGTAAAATAGAATACTGAGGAAAATGTGCTTTAAAGAGGGGATGTGACTTATCAGATAACTTAAGCGTAACATGTTCAAAACTTTGTGATATTATCGTATATAATTCCCTTAACAAATAGTTCCCCTCCCCTTTTTGATACTCGTAAGTATATTTTATCAAAAGCTAACTAAAACTACTATACAATCTTGTAGTTTTATACTATCCAATAATATAATGTAAAAGAAATACTATGCATCACTTTTTTAAAAACAATGACACAAAAACTGCTCTTGAAGCACAATATGAAGCACAAAAAATTGCATTTGCACCCATTATATTTCAAGTCGCAAGATCTATGAGAGACTTGGGTATATTGGAAACCCTATATAAACATGATAAAACTGGTTTAACCCTCAATGAAATTTCACAAAATACTAAACTCTCTACCTACGGTATTAAAACCCTTTTAGAAACATCATTGAGTGCTGATATTGTAAAATATTCAGAAAACAAATATTACATTACTAAAACTGGATATTTTTTACTCAATGATAAAATGACACGTATCAATATGGATTACAACCATGATGTAAACTACCAAGGGTTATATTACCTAGATGATGCAATCAAAAATGAAACTGCTTCTGGGCTAAAAGTTTTTGGAAATTGGGATACTATTTATCCTGCACTTTCATCT
>Ga0256844_10000603_pt1 | contig 13789 bp, 11 predicted proteins | sample MusselsmetaG_FD_189100 | JGI IMG/M metagenome (GOLD analysis project Ga0256844, IMG submission 189100) | Mussel associated microbial communities from hydrothermal vent at the East Pacific Rise, Pacific Ocean - Mussels | ecosystem: Host-associated > Mollusca > Shell > Unclassified ... | reverse complement strand
ATCGAACCTTTAACCTTAAAGTACAGACCAGCCTTAAAATTTTACAGTTTTTTCTACAACGTCTGGATAAGCAGCTTTTTTTACACTTTGAAATTATTCCTGATAGACTGCCGGACAGTTTAAAAGCAATAATTTTAAAGTTTCCTGCAGGTTGCTTACAATTCGAAGTAGGGGTACAGAGTTTTAACCCGCAAGTACAGGCATTAATCAGTCGCAAACAGGATAATGATAAAACCATTGACAACATGCGCTGGTTACGAGAGCATTCTCCGGCGCATATTCATGCCGATCTGATTTTTGCTTTGCCCGGTGAAGACATGTTGAGTTTTGCCCGGGGCTTTAATCAACTTTATGCCTTGCAACCGCAAGATATTCAACTGGGTATTTTAAAACGACTGCGAGGTACACCGGTTATTCGTCATACACAGCGCTATCAATTAAAATTTGATAGCCGTGCACCTTATAGCATACTGGCAACAAACTGTGTGGATTTTATGCAGGTGCAACGTATGATACGCTTTGCCCGCTATTGGGAATTAATTGCCAATTCTCAATTTTTTCCACGTACTTTGCCTTTACTTTTGGCTGAACAGGCATTTGAACGTTTTTTGATTTTTAGTGACTGGTTATATGAGTATTCAGCAATGACTCATCAGATTGCCTTGCGCAAGTTATATGACTTTTTATACTATGGTTTAAAAAAATGTTTTGCTATTGCCGATAGTCAACTGATTAGCGCCTTGCTGGATGACTATCAGGGTGCAGGTATTAAGGGTAAACCCGAGTTTGTCAAATCTCTTCCGCAGTATAAAAAATAAATAAAATAATACTTCTGTTTAGAATAATATTTTGTTACTTTTATAATGTTTTTATTAATTTAACCTAGGGTGAACTATGTTTCAAATTCGTATTCATGGACGTGGGGGGCAGGGAGTTGTTTCAGCTTCTGAATTATTGTCTGTGGCAGCCTTTGAGGAAGGAAAATACTCTCAGTCTTTTCCTAGTTTTGGCTCAGAACGAATGGGTGCACCTGTTCAGGCATTTGCCCGAATGAGTGAAAATAATATTACCATTAGAGAACCGGTAATGCAGCCGGATATGCTGATCATCCAGGACCCTTCATTATTTCAGGCTGTTGATGTGTTTGACGGGGCCAGAACAGATGGCTATTTACTGATTAATAGCGCCAAATCAATTATTGAATTAGGTATTGAAGATGTTACCAGTCAATATCCTGAAAATCATGTCATGATCTTGCCTGCTACTGAACTGGCCATGAAATACATCAAACAGCCTAAGCCTAACACCGTATTGCTGGGAGCTTTTGCCGCACTGAGTCATATGGTGCAGATGCCCGCTTTAGAAAAAGCCATTCGCGGCAAGTTTCCCAAAAAAATTGCCGAGCCTAATATTATTGCGACTATGGCAGGTTATGACTATGTGATGAAAATCTTATCTTCTGCACAGGCTAAAGGAGCTTAAATTATGCTGCACCAAATGAGTGGTTCAATTGCTGTTGCCAATGCCGTTGCTCTGTGTCGCCCTGAGGTGGTACCTTGTTATCCCATTACGCCGCAGACACATATCGTTGAACATTTGAGCACGCTGGTTAAAAGCGGCCAGTTAAAAAACTGTTCCTATGAAAATGTAGAATCTGAATTTGCCTCCATGAGCTTTTGTATTGGCTCTTCTGCAGCGGGTGCAAGAACTTATACTGCCACTGCCAGTCAGGGCTTACTCTATATGATGGAAGCTGTTTACAATGCTTCTGGTCTGGGCTTACCTATCGTCATGACCCTGGGTAACCGTGCGATTGGTGCCCCTATTAATATCTGGAATGATCACTCTGATGCTATGTCTGTGCGTGATGCCGGCTGGATACAATTATTTGTGGAAAGTAATCAACAGGCTGTAGATGTGCATATTCAGGCTTTTAAGCTGGCAGAAGCGTTGAGTTTACCGGTGATGGTCAATATGGACGGTTTTATTCTTACTCATGCGATTACCCGGGTGGACTTGCCTGAGCAGGCATTAGTGGATCAGTTTTTACCCCGTTTTGTACCCCGACAGAAACTTGATACCCAGGCACCATTATCCATTGGAGCTATGGTGGGCCCGGATGCATTTACTGAAGTACGTTATCTGGCTCATCATAAACAAAAAGAAGCACTGGCAATTATTGACCAACAGGCCAATGAATTTGCTGAAATATTTGGTCGTGATTCAGGAGGCCTAATCAAATCCTATTTTGCTGAGCAATCCGATATTGTTTTTGTTGCCATGGGGTCGGTTGTTGGTACCATGCAGGATCTGGTTAATGAACTACGTGATGAAGGTTATTCTGTGGGGATACTCAGTTTACGCTCATTTCGGCCTTTTCCGGCCAATGCCATCTGTAATGCTCTGAAAAATGTGCAGCAGGTAATCGTCTTTGAAAAAAGCTTTGCTGTTGGTATGGGCGGGATTCTGGCCAGTGAAATTCACATGGCAACCCAGCGTTATGCTGATATACAAGGAGTTAAAATTAATTCGGTGATTGGTGGTTTGGGTGGGCGTACCATTACTAAAAAATCTCTGCGTAAACTGGTTGATAGTGCGCTAAAAGATGAACTGGATGCGGAAGTCTTTATGGATCTGGAAGCGAATACAGTGATTAGAGAATTAAAACGTCAGCAGGAAGGTCAGTCATCAGGGCCAGTAGCAGAAAATATTTTACGTGATATGGGTGTCGTATCGGCTTCTAAAACTCATTAGAATTTATTTTATATCAAGACAAGAGCATCATAATAATGACTGAAACTGAAATAGTGTCAACAGATAATGTTGAACAGCAAACAGTTAAATTCTATCAGACGGGTACTTTCACTGTAGGTAATCGTTTATTAAATGAACAATACCGGACCGTACAGGCAACCCAGGAACGTTCTAATTCTATCGACTCCGGCCATCGTGCCTGTCAGGGCTGTGGTCAGGCATTAGGTGCACGTTATGCACTTGATGCGGCGATGCGTGTGACCGGTAATAAAATTATTGCGGCTAATGCCACAGGCTGTCTGGAAGTGTTTACTACGCCTTATCCGGAAACTGCCTGGTCGATTCCCTGGGTTCACTCACTATTTGGTAATGTCGCATCGGTGGCGGCCGGTATTGCCGCTTCACTAAAGGCCAAAGGCGATAGTGAAACCCGGGTAATTGCCCAGGGTGGTGACGGGGGAACAACCGATATTGGTTTTGCCTGCTTATCCGGGATGTTTGATCGCAATGATGATGTGCTTTATATCTGCTATGACAATGGCGGTTATATGAATACCGGGGTACAACGCTCTAGTGCCACTCCAGGGGGCGCGCGAACTTCAACCACTATGCCGGTGGGTGAGCATCCGGGTAGCTCCTTTAATACCGGTAAATTTTTACCACAAATAGCCATGGCTCATGACATTCCTTATGTGGCAACTGCTTCAGTGCATGACCTGCATGATCTGGAACGTAAAGTAGAAAAAGCTATGTCCTTTCGGGGAGCTCGCTATTTACAAATTAATGTGCCCTGTCCATTGGGCTGGGGCAGTTTGCCTGCACAAACCATTAAATTAGCCCGCATGGGTGTTGAATCCGGGCTGGTGCCATTATTTGAAGCTGAACAAGGGCAATTAACCCATTCAACCAAAATTCGTTATCAGATCCCGGTGGAAGATTATCTTAAAGCTCAGCGACGTTTTTCTCATATTTTAAAGCCTGCTAATGTTGACCAGTTAGAAACGATTCGCGCACTGGCTGAAAAAAATATCAAACGCTACCAGCTTCTTTGAACCCTTGATGATTTAAAACAGAGTAAATTATGACCGTGCAACATAAACCTTTTGCGATTACCCTGGATGTCGGCAGTAGCCATTTAAATAAAACCGGCAGCTGGCGAAGTATGCGTCCCATTTATATTGATCGTCTACCACCTTGCAATAAAGCCTGTCCCAGTGGTGAAGATATACAGGGCTGGTTAAGTCTTGCTGAGGAAGAAAAGTATCAGGCCGCCTGGGAGTTACTCACCCGGGATAACCCATTCCCGGCCATTATGGGCCGTGTTTGCTATCATCCTTGTGAAAATACCTGTAATCGTGGTCAGCTGGACCTGCCTGTGGGTATCAATTCAGTTGAACGTTTTATTGGTGAACAGGGCTTGATTAATAACTGGCAATTTGTACCGGGGAAAGATAGCGGGAAAAAAGTAATGATTATTGGTGCTGGGCCCGCCGGACTCTCTGCGGCCTATCACCTGCGTTGCTTTGGCCATCAGGTGACTATTTTTGAAGCAGCCGCAAAACCTGGGGGGATGATGCGCTATGGGATTCCTAAATATCGCCTGCCCAGAGAAAAACTGAATGCAGAGATTTATCGTATTGAACAAATGGGCGTTGAATTTAAACTTAATTGTCGCGTAGATGATATTCAGCAAACTAAGGAAGAGGGTGGTTTTGATGCCGTTTTATTAGGTATCGGAGCACAAAAATCTTTTCATCTGGATTTTTCCGGTGAATCTGCTATTCCCGTTTTAGATGCATTAAGTGTATTACGTGATACTGAAAATGAACTGCGAAATCAATTAATTGGGCGTGTACTAATTTATGGTGGTGGTAATTCAGCTATGGATGTTGCCCGTACGGCTATCCGCCTGGGCGCTCAGGATGTACTGGTGGTAAGTCGTCAGGAAAAAGACAACATGAGTGCTCACCCGTTTGAAATCAAAGAGGCATTGGAAGAGGGTGCTCAATTAATTAATTTACGAGCGATAAAATCAATTGATGGTCAGACCATTACCCTGGAAAAATTAAAAACCAGTGAGCAGCATCATTCAGGACATACTCATGTGGTTGAAACCGGTGAGCTGGAAACCATAGAGGCCGACATTGTTGTACTGGCTATTGGACAAATTATTGATGAGCAATTATTTGCTCAGAGCCCACAAATAAAAATAGCGGATAAGGCGATTCAGGTTAATAGTATTATGCAAACCACACAGGAGGGAGTGTTTGCAGCAGGTGATGCGGTTCCTTCACAGCGTTCAGTGACCACTGCGCTTGGCCACGGCAAGAAAGTGGCGCGGTCAATTAACGCCTGGTTAAACGATAAGGTTTATCAACCTCTGCCGCAAAATGAAGTGGCTACTTTTGATAAAATGGAACCCTGGTATTATAGTGATGCACCACGTACTGTCCAGCCACATTTAGAAACGGTACGCAGAAAAAGTGGTTTTGCCGAAGTATTAGGCGACCTGGATATAGAACATGCAAAATTTGAAGCCAGACGCTGCATGTCTTGCGGTAATTGTTTTGAATGTGATAATTGCTATGGTATTTGCCCTGATAATGCCATTACTAAACTGGGACCGGGTAAAGGTTTTGAATTTAAATATGATTATTGTAAGGGCTGTGGTATGTGTGAGGCAGAATGCCCCTGTGGGGCGATTGCCATGATCACTGAAGACATTTAAATGTATTGTCTAATAAATAAATTTTTGTAATGTGTTTTAGCCGTTTATTATCCAGTAAATATTTTGCTCCTTTATTCTGGACGCAATTTTTGGGGGCATTTAATGATAATGTTTATAAGAATGCCCTGGTGATTTTACTCAGTATTAATGGCGCATCGTATACCGACATTTCTATTGAATTATTGATCCCACTCTGTGGTGGTATTTTTATTTTACCCTTCTTTGTTTTTTCTGCTCTGGCCGGTCAACTGGCGGATAAATTTGAAAAGTCTCAATTAATCAGATTGATAAAAATAGCAGAAATTAATATTATGCTGCTGGCCAGTGTGGGATTTTATCTGCAAAATATCTGGTTTTTACTGGCAGTTTTATTTTTTATGGGCTGTCAGTCCTCATTGTTCGGTCCGGTAAAATACAGTATCCTGCCTCAACATTTGTCTGAGCAAGGCTTATTAAAGGGTAATGCCATGATTGAATTAGGCACTTTTCTGGCCATACTTCTGGGTACGATAATCGGAGGCGTTCTCATTAGTAATTATGAATCCGGGCATTTATATGTCAGTCTTTTAGTTGTTTTTATTGCTATTATGGGCTGGTTCAGCAGCTTGAAGATACCGCGGGCTGAATCTGCTAATAAACACCTTAATATTAACTTTAATTTTGTTACACAGACCGGTGTGATATTACGTAATGCCGCAAAAGAACGTTTAATTCTGGCTACTATTCTTGGCATATCCTGGTTCTGGCTTATTGGCGCTACTATCTTATCCATCATTCCTCTGCCCGCTTTTACCCAGCGCATTTTATGGGCTGATAAACAGGTGATTACTTTACTGCTGGCCCTGTTTTCTATCGGCATTGGTGTCGGTTCGATTATTGCCGGTCGTGCTAAAAACCTGGTGAAAAGTTTTAAATGGGTAGTGATTGGTAGTATGGGTATTAGTCTTTCCTCATTAGATCTTTACTGGCTCAGTCAGCAACTGTTGAGCTATCATGCTGAACAAAATAACACACTATTAGTCAACTGGCAGGCACTGTTCGAACAGCGATTAAGTTTGAATGTGTTAATTGATATACTCTTTATGGGCATTGCCGGTGGTCTGTATATTGTTCCCTTATATGTTGTTTTACAGGAATATAGTGATATAAAAAGCCGCTCGAGAACCATCGCTGCCAATAATATAGTTAATGCTCTATTTATGGTGAGCTCAGCTATTATTACGATGTTATTACTTAATAGCGGTGTACAGGTGCAACAATTATTTATTATTATTGGTGCTTCAAATATTGTTGTTATTGCTCTGCTCTATAAATTTTTTGCTGCAGATCTACATCGTTTTAATCAATAGGGAAGGTAAGCCATGTTATATTTACGGAAAATATCATTTTTTTTACTATTATGCTTTTTTTCAGCTTCAATTATGGCCAGGGAAATCGCTGGTGTCACAATAGCAGAAACAATTACTCTTGCCGGTCAATCGAAAAGCTTAATATTGAATGGTGCGGGTATTCGCACCAAGTTTATTTTTGACATTTATGTTGCTGCGCTTTACCTGGAAAAAAAAGCAGATAGTGTACAGAAAATAGCCCAGCAGTCTGGTGAGAAAAGTGTACAGATGTTTTTTCTCTATGATGAAGTGAGTAAAGAAAAACTTATTTCTGGCTGGAATAGCGGTTTTGAAAATAATCTGACAAAACAGCAGTTTCAACAAATGAAAGTTGATTTAAAGCAGTTTAATTCGTTTTTTCATGGAGTAAAAAAAGGGGATATTATTAAACTGAATTTTATTCCTGCACAGGGTACTTCAGTTGTTATCAATAATAAAATAATGGGTAATATCAGTAATAATAATTTTTTTAATGCATTATTATCTGTCTGGCTAGGTGATGATCCTGCGGATGAGGATTTAAAAAATGCAATGTTAAGTCATAATGATAACTAGTACCTCAGACATCCTTGTTGATGTTCTGGCTTTTCATTATTCGCGGGACATCATTAATTACATAGCCAGATTCATAAGTAACGATTGTTCAGGCAAATGAATTTTTTCAAGATTACATATACGTGAATGATGTGCTACAGTATCTGCCTGATAAATGGCAATGGGGAGAATAATAACATTGGGCCACTCGATTAAAAAAAAATCTGCCAGCCACTTTTGCCGTTCGTGCTGACTTTTAGTGGCTAATAATGCTTCTATATTATGTACCAGCAATGCTGATTTTGCACACTCCCTCAATAATGTGCTGGTCATTTCATCCAGACTAATTTTGCTGGCATTCCAGCCTTCTGTCAGCATTGTCATTTTACGATAATCAAAAAAAGACAGACTTAAATAATTTGCCAGAACCCGGAAAATATCTGGCCGGTATTCCGGAAACAGAATTTGATAAGCCCCATTAGCATGGTGTTTATCATATACTGATTTTATTATCTTCAGCCATTCATGATGTTTATTGATTAGTTCATCAGCCATTTATAATACCTCATATAATTAGTATGCTTATCTTTAAAATACACGCATGTTAGAGTAAAGCAAAATACCTACCCGTGGAACAAGAAATTATTAACCCTTTAGTTTTGAGTTTTCTCAGTCTGGTCGCTTGAACGGCGATTATGCTGTAGAGGGTTGCGTGATATTTCCTCAGCAATATTGTATTTACTGATAAGCCGGTAGACATGCCGCTCACTGATACCCATAACCCGTGCAATTGTGGTGCGATGCCCCGCATGTTTGTTTAATAATAATTTTAAATAACAAGCTTCAATTTGCTCCAGCGTAGGATCAGTGCCCGGACTGATATCCAGATGAAAGCCACTGATTGACTGCTCACAGTTTCTTAAATTCAGATGATGACCTCGAATAATTTTATTCTTTCGAGATAGAATAATTGCCCGTTCCACCATGTTTTTTAGTTCACGTACATTCCCTGGCCAGTCATATGCAATAAGCTTTCTCATGGCTTCTTTGGCTAGAGTTTTTTTTACACACATTGAAAAATCATGATTACGAATAAAATGCTCAACAAGAAAAGGAATATCATCCCGACGCTCTCTCAGTGGCGGTGTGTAAATACTAAAAGCATCCAGGCGATAATAAAGATCAGCTCGGAAGTCTTTAGTTTCAGACATTTTTTTTAAATTACGATTGGTTGCAGCAACAATTCGAACATCAGAAGACAGATCTCGTGTACCTCCTACACGTCTGAACTTTCCTGTTTCTAATACACGTAGTAGCTTGGCCTGAATAACGGGTGGAATTTCACCTATTTCATCCAGAAACAATGTACCACCCGATGCACCTTCAATCAGCCCATTTTTCTTTCCCTGTGCACCAGTAAAAGCACCCTTTTCATGACCAAATAATTCAGATTCAAATAAATTTTCCTGTAAAGTGCAGCAATCCACGGCGACAAAGTTTTTTTCTGCACGACGACTTTGTTCATGAATAGCTCTGGCAACCAGCTCCTTACCTGAACCACTTTCTCCCAAAACTAATACCGTCATATCACTGGGTGCAACTGCATCAATTAATTCTTTTGTCTGTTCCAGTGCTGAACTCTGGCCAATCATAAAGGGGCATTTATCATTTTGTGCTTTTAACCGTGATTTACAAAACTTGTGATCTGCCTCCAGTGCTGCAGTTTCCAGTACACGTTGAACAGTCAACGTTAGCTCTTCAGGGCTTACCGGCTTGGTAAGGTAATGTGCTGCTCCTGCCTGAATCGCCTCTACAGCATTCTGCACTGTACCATAAGCAGTAAGCACTATCACCGGATGTGATTCAATCAACTGAGGTAATTCACTGATACAATCACCGTCAGGCAGGCGCATATCGGATATAATTAAATCAGGTTCATGATGACTGAGATATTCTTTGGCATCAACCAGAGTATTTACACCAAAAGCACGATGTCCCATTCCCTCTAATTGCAGCACAACCATTTGATTGAGTAATTCGTCATCTTCTATGACCAATATTTTGGCATTCATTATGTCAACCTCTCCACTGAAGCCCTGGGTATTTTCAAAATAAAACAGCTGCCTTCACCTAACGTGCTCTCCACTTCAAGTGAACCCTCACAACTTTTTACAATTGCCCGTGATATAGGTAAGCCCAGTCCTGTACCATGAACATTATCTGCACGCCGACTAAAAAAAGGCATAAAAATATTACTCAGGTTTTCTTTTGATATGCCCAGTCCATTATCGATAAAACGAATAATAACCTGTTCTTCTTTTAGTTCACCTATAATTTTTAGTACTCCGCCAGAAGGCATGGCATGGAAAGCATTCTGTACCAAATTTAACACCAGCATACGCATTTCACTTTCACTGGCAAAAACTCGTAATAGTTCTGTAGAAAAAAATTCTACAACATCTATAGCATTTTGTTCAGCATCCCATTTTACCAGACTAATTATATCCTGAATAACTTTATGCATATCCACTAATTCATGCTGTCCCAAAGGCGCTGCACTAAGACGTAGCAGGCGATCAGTCATGCGAATACATTGATCCATTGACTGTGATGCGATATTAAGATAATTACTGATAGCAGGTGAAGCGTTTTCCTCTGCATGCTGAGACTTTCTATCATTTTCCAGAGTTATTTCCAGTGCATTCAATGCCAGTTTCATGGAACTCAATGGATTGTATATTTCGTGAGCGACATTTGCTGCCAGACGTCCTAGTTCAGACAAACGCTGTTCATGAGTAAACTGCACGTCCTGACTCAGATCACGTATGGATTCAACAATTATGGTTTTTTCTTTTCCATCCTGAGTAATCGTCATTGGTGCAGCAAAAACTTCAACATCAAGAATATGGCCATTTTCCTGTATATGATGACGAATAACTTTAAAAGGTTTGGTCGTTTTCAAAACTTCTTTCAAGGTACAATTCATTAATTCAATCGGGCAGGGAGTATCGCGATTTTGAGTAGCAGAATAACATTTTTCCCCCAACCATAATTTTTCTGCACAACCGGTCTGTTTCCGGAATGCCTGATTGACCAACAACATATTATAATCTTCATCAATAATACGTAAACCATCTGGAATAGCATCTACCATAGCCTGAAGAAAAAACTGTTCCTCTTCAAGTTTGCGCATACCTGACTGGAGGTTATCCGCCATCATATTAAAGGTTTCACCCAATCCTGATAACTCATCATTACCCGATAACTCAACACGGCTATTTAGTTGACCATGAGCCAGTGAACAGCTGACTCTGCTCAGTATTTTTACTGGCTGTAAAATATAATGACGGATAAACCACCATCCACCCAGCAGATTAATTATCACTATCAGTGCGCCGGCTCCCATAAGTATCAGAGTTGTATTTCGTGCTTTAAGACGGATTGAAGAGGCTTCATAATCCACCAACAAAATGCCATTAACAGGATGCTCTTCCGCCCGACCATGACATTCCTTGCATTGAGCTTTATTGTGCACTGGATTGATACTACGCAGGACTTCAACACCCTGTTCATTCTGTGTAAAACTAGTTGTCGACTCTTGATTGTGTAGCCATTTTTTGTTGAATACTGTGCCTATAGTTTCTGGATGACTTGAAAAACGTACTCGCCCTAAAGGATTAACTATCATGACAGAGCTCACATTAGCCTGCAGACCCAAACGCTGCACAATAAAACTTAGACCATCAAGATCACGTTTGAGCATGGCATTTTCCAACGAGGACTGGAGCAGGTTATTCACATCGCGAGCTGCCTGAGAGCGTTCTTCTTCCAACTCACTTTGATAGAAAGCCAAAAATAAGCCTAGAAAGACAAGCGAACTGACTAAAAATCCAGAAATGGTGGCCAGGGTAAATTTATGATTGAGGCTTTTTACAAATAGCTTCATGCAGATACATTCTCCCAAACATATCAAAAAATATGCCTGATATGCTAAAAAACGGGGAAGCTCCCGATAGTTGCACCGATAATATACTACTAATAAAAATTTATCTCTGACATTTTGTCATGATTGAGAAAATAATCTGATTCCACTGAAGTCATTAAAAAACATTGAGCAATTTTTTCTGCAAACAGACTTCACTTTTTTAACAATGGCGTATCTCTTGCTTCCCCTTCAAAGTAATCATTTTGTACAAATTCAATCCAATGAGGAACCGACATGAAAAAAACAACAATTGTCATTCAGGGTTTACTGAGTGTATCTCTGTTTAGCTTAATACGCTGTGCACAGGCACAGGAATCTGTCTCAAGCTTTGAACAATCAATTATCAATCATGATAAAGTCATTCAAGCCAGTAATGATTCTGCCGAAATAAGAACTCATTTGACTATGGAGGCACTATCAGGTGAATTGAAAGCCAGGGGATGGGAAATTCAGCAACAGACAGACGGCAGTATAATTATGAAGCGCCATTTATCATCAGTTAACACTGCAAGTAGTCAAAGCGAAAAAAACATATCAGTCAATACCCGGTGGCAGCAGCTGAAACAAAAATTTCAGAAGGCCGGATGGTCTGCAGAGCTTGATAACGATGGTGCTATGCATCTGACGCCACCTGGCCCGACACCAATGTCAATGCCTCAATTGGAAACAACAAGTCACAATGAAGACCAAAGATTTAAAAGTATGCAAAAACAACTGGAAAAATATGGATGGAATGTCACTAATAATGCCGATGGCAGTATGCTGCTTTATCCACCAGAAATTAATATTTCAAAAAAAGAAACTGCAAAAAAACTTAATCCCTGCCCAGGGGAAAAATTTGAAGTTGACGTTCTACTCCCTGTTGACAGTTGGCAGGAAGCTCATGATATTGCGCATGAGTGGTTAAAAAAGGAGTCAATTGCTGAAAGTATGGTGGGAAAAATACGTAAGATTTTTAATGTCTATATTATCAGCATCGTTTCTGCCCAGGTTCCTTATAAGCTTATGCATCAGATTGCTATCAAAAATACCAATGGAGCTGTGATTATTCTTAACTAACACCCCTATGTCAGGATGACATTGTGCATCCTGACATATTGTCACAGCTAAAGACTAGTCTGAAAAACCAACACAAGCCTTTGTTTTTATATTTATTCCGTGATTGCTTTTAGACACCGAATGGGTATGTCAGCATACATCAGCTTGTCTTTAAAAAACAAGCCCTGACACAAAGTCAGGTTTTTATTTCAATAATAATTACTGCTCACCTAATTTTTTTTTAACTCCTTTATTATTCAAACTGTTATAACCTTTTTTATGGATCTGGCACATGCGTTGCTTTAAGACATACAAACCTAATCACACTGAGATACAACATCATGATGAACTGGAACAACACCGATACAAGCATTATTAATATCAATAATAAGATAAACATCAGAACAGTAACCTTTATTATCGGGTTATTTATATTATTGCTAGTTTCTTCTTCATCAAACGCTGCACAATACCCTGTTGCTGGTACTTCACCCTGGCAAAGACCGGCAAGTGCACCTGTAATTGAGTGGGTTAAACATAACCGTGTCTGGTATAAGGAATCATTAACCGGCATTAATACACCTTATCCACGCAGCCTCTACTTTCTGGATAATCAGGGAAACTGGTATACACCTTTTACCCGTCCTGGAATGCAGTCCCCCTATGATCTTCGTCGGTGGCATCACACAAGCCAATAGAAAATTTTTTCAGGCTTTATGATGTGGGGGAAGTTGTTCACTAATCATAGAGACCTGCAACCTTCTGTCTGGAATCATTCAGATAGAAAACAATTCCTTTGGAGGGAATCATGAAAATGCGAATGCAAACACTAAGCAAGCAAATCAAAAAAATTATGGGCATAGCGGCTATTGTTGGTGCTGTTGCAGCGACCTCAGTAAGTGCAAGCATGTACGGTATGTCAGGCATGAATGGTATGTCGGGCATGAACGGTATGAACGGTATGTCGGGCATGAATGGTATGTCGGGCATGAACGGTATGAACGGTATGTCGGGCATGAATGGTATGTCGGGCATGAATGGTATGTCGGGTATGTCCGGCATGGGCGGTATGAGTGGCATGTCCGGCTACTTTAAAATTACCCCTCAGGGACAAATTTTCTTCTATCCTGCTACGGGTATGAGCGGTATGTCCGGCATGAACGGTATGGCGGGCATGTCCGGTATGAATGGTATGTCGGGCATGAATGGTATGTCAGGCATGAATGGTATGTCGGGTATGAACGGTATGTCCGGTATGAATGGTATGTCGGGTATGAACGGTATGTCCGGCATGAATGGTATGGCGGGTCAGTGGGTATGGCAGCCAGCAGGTATGCGTGGCATGTCGGGCATGAACGGTAT
>Ga0256844_10000602_pt1 | contig 13804 bp, 13 predicted proteins | sample MusselsmetaG_FD_189100 | JGI IMG/M metagenome (GOLD analysis project Ga0256844, IMG submission 189100) | Mussel associated microbial communities from hydrothermal vent at the East Pacific Rise, Pacific Ocean - Mussels | ecosystem: Host-associated > Mollusca > Shell > Unclassified ... | reverse complement strand
ATCATTAAAAAGTTTCTCATCTTCTTTGTACCCAAAGGCTAACTCTTCTGCTCGTAGGTTTATTTTGGCTGGTGTCTCTTTGTATTTGAAATTAAAGGCTAGGTTGCTCTCGCTTTCTAGGCTTTCCATGTCATCCATTTTGTCAAGAATTTTCTGTTTAGATTGAGCCAAGGCAGCTGTAGATGCACGTGCTTTGTTTTTGGCTACAAACTCTTCTAGCTCTTTTCGTTTTTTCTCTTGGTTCTGTCGGGTTTTTTCATAGGTCTCATCACTAAGAGCTAGAGTCTCATCATACTTTTTAGTGTTACCCTGAATCATATGAAGCATTTTTCTTTGAATTCCCATGGTATGCGTGGTAACAACATCCATAAACTCACGGTCGTGGGTAATAAGAATCACTTCACCATCGAAACTACGGATAAACTGTTTTAGCCAACGTAAAGAGAGTAGGTCAAGGTAGTTTGTCGGTTCATCAAGTAGTAGCATGTTGGGTTCAGTGGCTAGAAGTTTGGCAAGGTTTATACGTATTTGGTAACCACCAGAAAAGCTTAACGGGTCTTTCTCTAAATCTTCCGTTGTAAAGCCTAGACCAAAGAGAATTTTTTCTATTTTATAAAAGTTGTACTGCTCCTCTTCACTAAGGACCAATGAACACTCTTCTCTTACTGTTGGTTCAGTAAAGACCAAGTGCTGTTTTAGAGTTCCTATTTTATAATTTTTAGGAATACTTACATCACCAGAGTCATGACTCTCTTCATCTAAGATGATTTTAAATAGTGTAGATTTACCTGAACCATTACGTCCTATAAGCCCTATTTTCTGGTTGGAGTTCATCTTGAGGTTAAGGTTTTTAAAGAGAGTTTGTCCACCGAAGCTTTTACTGAGGTTTGTTAGTTGTATCATTGTGTTCCATTTATGAAAAAATTAAACAGCATTATATCAAATATTATAATTATTTTTTAGGTGCATTATAGTAAAATCAATTTATTATTATAAATATAAGGACAAATAATGAAACTTTTTAAATATTTAGTATTAATGGCTATAGTAGGATTAACTTCACTTTTTGCAACTCAATACAGTGTGGATGTAAAAGCTTCAATGGTTACGTTTAAAATACGTCATGCTGTAGTGGCAAAGGTAGAAGGAAAATTTAATGAGTTTTCTGGAAGCTATAATTATGATGAAAATAGCAGTACATTTAGTTCTTTTATAGGTGAGGTTTCAACTGCTTCAGTGAATACTGATGATGAGTATAGAGACAAGCACCTGAAAGAGAAAGTTTTTGAGGTTGAAAAATACCCAATCATGAAGTTAGAGTTGGTAAAACAAGATGGAAACAGTTTTGAAACTGATTTAACAATTAAAGATACTACCAAACGGATCAATATGACCATTTCACTGGTAGCAGGTGTTAAAAATATGTTTATACTTTCTGGAAAGATAAATCGTAAAGATTTTGGATTGACTTTTTCAGATACTTCAAAAATAGGTGATATGAGTGTTGGAGATGAGGTAGAGATAAATATTTTATTTGGTGCTATGTAGGGTTGGCTTTAGCCGACATAAAATTATGACAACCTATCTCTAAAATCCTCATACTCAAACTCTTTAACCAATTCGATAGAGCCATCTAGTCGTTTAATGGCTATAGAAGGTAGAGGTATACCATTGAAAGTTGTAGCTTTAACCATGGTGTAGTGCATTTGGTCTTCAAATATTATTTTGTCTCCTATTTTTAATGGCTCATCAAAAGAGTAGTCTCCCATGATGTCACCTGCCAAACAGGTGTTTCCAGCTAACCTATAAGTATGAGCTTTTTTATCTGCTTTTTCTGCTCCTTTTACTTCTGCTCTATAGGGCATGATAATAGTGTCTGGCATATGGGCTTCTGCTGATGTGTCTAGTATGGCAATATCTATGCCATTATGAACGATGTCAAGTACAGAAGTAACCAGTGTTCCTGTCTCCCAACCTACAGCTTCTCCTGGTTCTAGGTAAATCTGTAAATGAGGATATCTGTTTTGAAAATCTTTGATAACCTCTATAAGTTTTTTAGTCTTATAACCTTTTTTAGTTATGTGGTGACCTCCCCCAAAGTTTACCCATTTGAGATGAGGTAAAAACTCTCCAAAGTTTTTTTCAAAGGCTTTTAAAACATTTTTAAGTGCAGATACGTCTTGTTCGCAGAGTGCATGAAAATGTAAACCATCTATTTCACTTTTAAGTAATCTACCAAAATCATCTTTATCAAGAGCATCTCGGGTTATGCCTAAACGAGAATAGACTCCACAAGGATTATAAAGTTCTACGGGTGATTCTGAATACTCAGGGTTGACTCTAAGACCAATTGAAAGTTTAGAGTTATATGATTTTGCCAATGTAGAAAATCGCTTATATTGAGAAAAAGAATTAAAGACCAAATGGTTTGAAATTTTAGAGATGGTCTCTATCTCTTTCTCTTTAAAAGCAGGGCTATATGTATGTAGCTCTTTTTTAAACTTTTCATCGGACAACTTTGCTTCATGAATACCTGAAGCACAACATCCGTCGAGGTATTTTGAAACTAAAGGGAAGCTCTGCCACAGTGCATAACCTTTTAGAGCAAGGAGTATTTTAACTCCTGTTTGCTCTTTTATATGGGCTAAGATTTTTAGATTTTCTTCTAAAAGTTTTTCATCGAGTAGCCAGTAGGGGGTTTTCATTAGTTTTCTTTAACTGTGATAACTTTATCTATGTTATTAAATATCGCTTCAACTCTCTCTTGCCAAAGTCTACCAAACTCTTTCTTCTCTTCTGGAGTTGCTACACCTTGCATAAGTTTTCCCATAAGCCCTTGCATGTTTGGATTTCCAGGGATAGAGCTATGGTCATAAGAAACGGTTACAGTTTTGTTGTTGTCTAAACGTTTGAATTCTACGGCACCATTTATGTCTGCATTGAAGTTCATGAGGTTATCTCTTGCAAATTTACCATTGAGACCTTTGAACCCACTAAGTTCTGTAGCACCTGTTATTTGAGTAATAACATTTGCTATAACACCAGTTACTCCCTCTTGCATATTATCTTTAATAGAGACAATGATGTTACCTCGTGTAGGTGTTTCATCTTTATATAAAGCTTCTAATCCTTTAAGTGTTGTAATGTATGCACCTGCAACTGTTGGGCATGAGTGTCCTGCTGATTTAACTACATCTAGGTAAGAAAACTCAACAATACCATTTTCAAAAGTTCCTAGGAAATCAGAGAGAGGGTCTTGTAGTTTAATACTTTGTACATTATTGAAAAATATTGGATAGTTCAATTTAAACTCCTTGTTTTTTTAAAGATTTTATTAAAAATTGATTAAATATGACTTAATCAATATAAATTAATTATCTTAACATAATCTATTGAAAAATATTAAAATTAATTAATTAATTAATTTATGATTAACATATGTGATTTTTAGTTGATTTAAATCAAGATGAGAGCAATGTAACTTATGATAGTATTTAGTTGAAGTTATGTATATTGCTTTATTTTATGTTTAGATGATTTTAGAGATAGTTGTCTATCACAATTGAGTAATTGTAAAATAACCGATAATTAAATTAGGAGGAAATAGTATGGCTTTGAATAGAAGAGATTTTCTAAAAAGTGCAGCAGCAGCGACAGCAGCATCTGCAGTAGGAATTGCTGTTCCATCAAATCTTGAAGCATCATCAAATGAGGCTCAAAAAGATTGGAGATGGGATAAAGCAGCATGTAGATTCTGTGGTACTGGTTGTGGTATTATGTTGGCAACAAAAGGTGGCAAAATTGTCGCTGTAAAAGGGGATCCAGCAGCACCAGTAAACAGAGGATTGAACTGTATTAAGGGTTACTTTAATGCAAAAATAATGTATGGTTCAGATAGACTTAAACAGCCGTTGTTAAGAATGAATGACAAAGGTGAGTTTGATAAAAAAGGTAACTTTAAACCTATCTCTTGGGAACGTGCTTTTGACGAGATGGAAAAATATGCTAAAAAAGCATTGGCACATGGTGGACCTGAGTCTGTTGCTGTATTTGCTTCTGGACAATATACTATTATGGAAGGTTACGCTGCTCAGAAAATGATGAAAGCTGGTTTCCGTTCAAATGCAATTGATCCAAATGCTAGACACTGTATGGCATCTGCTGTTGTTGGTTTCTACCAAACATTTGGTGTTGATGAGCCAAGTGGATGTTATGATGATATTGAGTTGACTGATACAGTTATCTCTTGGGGTTCAAACATGGCAGAGATGCACCCAATTCTTTGGTCTCGTGTAACAGACAGAAAACTTTCTGATCCAGATAGAGTTAAGATTGTATCTATTCAAACCTATACTCATAGAACTTCTGATATTGCAGATACAGAGATTCTATTCTCTCCAAATACTGATACAGCTCTTTGGAACTATGTTGCTCGTGAAATCGTAATGAGAGACAAAAAAGGTGGTGGTAAAGAAGATATCATCGACTGGGATTTTGTAAATCAAAATATGGTATTCGCAGCTGGTCCTGTAAATATTGGTTACGGTATGAGAAGAGCATCTGATAAATCTATTAAAGATGGTAAATATACTGCTCTTGAGATGGAAACCATTAATAAAGAGATGAAGAAAAAAGTTTCTGCCAAAGAGGCACCTGCTCTTGAACCTTATGGGTATAAAGAGGGTGATATTATGGAGAATACTCCAGGAACACTCAAGCACTGGCATATCTCTTTTGAGGAGTATAAAAAATCTTTAGAGCCATATACTCTTGATTATACTGCTAAGATTGTAAAAGGTGATCCAAACGAAGATATTGAAGAGTTCAAAAAGAAACTTCAACAGTTGGCTGAACTTTACATTGAAAAAGATAGAAAAGTAATTTCATTCTGGACAATGGGTATGAACCAACATACACGTGGTACATGGACAAATACACTTTCGTACAACGTTCACTTTATGCTTAATAAACAAGCTGTTCCAGGTTCTGGTGCGTTCTCACTTACAGGTCAACCATCTGCTTGTGGTACTGCTAGAGAAGTTGGTACATTTACACATAGATTGCCAGCCGATATGATGGTTAAAAACCCTAAACACAGAGCAATGGCAGAAGAGAAATGGATGATTCCACAAGGAACACTTAATGGCGTTGGTAAACAGCACATTATGAAAATCCATAGAGACATTGAAGATGGTCTTGTTAAGTTTGCATGGGTTAACGTATGTAATGCTTACCAAGATTCAGCATCAGCTAGTCACTGGATCAAGGCAGCAAGAGAGATGGATAACTTTATTGTTACTTCTGATGGTTACCCTGGTATCTCTGCAAAAGTTTCTGACCTTGTACTTCCATCTGCAATGATTTATGAAAAATGGGGTGCTTACGGAAATGCTGAAAGACGTACACAACACTGGAGACAACAAGTTCTTCCTGTAGGTGATGCAATGTCAGATACATGGCAGTGGGTTGAGTTCTCAAAAAGATTTACCGTTAAAGACCTTTGGGGTGAGTGGAAACCAAGTGGACCAAGAAAGAAAGCACTTCCAAATGTAATTGCTGAAGCGAAGAAAATGGGGTATACAGAAGATACAACCATGTTTGATATTCTCTTTAACAACAAAATTGCAAAAGGGTATAAACTTGATCAAAAAGATCCTATCCAAAAAGGTTACGATAACTCTGAGTGTTATGGAGATAAGCGAAATGTTGTTGGTTCTGATGGTAAAGTATTTAAAGGTTATGGTCACTTCCTTCAAAAATATCTTTGGGAAGAGTATGCGTCATTTACAAGAGGACACGGTCATGACCTTGCTCCATTTGATATGTACCACAAAGTTCGTGGACTTAAATGGCCAGTTGTTGATGGAAAAGAGACACAGTGGAGATTTAACGTTAAGTATGACCCATATGCAGCAAAAGCTGTAAAAGCATCAGGAAACGGCTCTACTCACGCATTCTATGGTAAATTGGCGAAGAACCTTCTTCAAGGTGATTTAAATGGTCCAGATAAGAAACTAGGTAAGAAAGCACTTCCCGATAAAGCGAAAATTTTTGCTAGACCATACATGGATCCTCCTGAAATGCCAGATGAGTCTTATGATACTTGGTTATGTACAGGTCGTGTTCTTGAACATTGGCACTCAGGTACAATGACCATGAGAGTTCCAGAGCTTTTCCGTGCTGTTCCTGAAGCGTTATGTTACATGAACCCTAAAGATGCTAAGGCTAAAGGTCTTAAACAAGGTGGACTTGCATGGGTTGAGTCACGTCGTGGTAAAGTAAAAGCAAGAGTTGAAACCAGAGGAAGAAACAGACCACCACAAGGATTGGTGTTTGTACCTTGGTTTGATGAGAAAGTATTTATTAACAAAGTATGTCTTGATGCTACTTGTCCTATGTCTAAACAGACAGATTACAAGAAGTGTGCAGTTAAGATTTATAAGGCGTAATAGATGGCTAACTCCGACAACAAAAAAACCGATAGACGGAAATTTTTCGCAACAACCCTTCAAAGTGTTGGCTTAACAGCTCTTGGTGGAATGTTGTGGAGTGGCTATACAAATGAGGTAAAAGCCTCACCTTTGGTACTACGACCCCCTGGAGCGATTAAAGAGAATGACTTTTTATCAGCGTGTATTAAGTGTGGATTGTGTGCTGAGGCATGTCAAAATAGAGAGACAAACAGAGACAAAGAGACAGGTCTTGCTAAAAAAGGAACACTGAAGATGGCAAAAGGTGGTGACCATAGATTAATTGGTACACCATTTTTTATTCCAACTGAAGTTCCCTGTTTTATGTGTGAGGATATTCCTTGTGTTCCCGTCTGTCCATCAGGTGCGTTAGATCAACTTTCTGTATCTAACGATAAGGGAGAGCTTGATATTAACAGAGCATCTATGGGATTGGCTGTGGTTCATAAAGAGTCTTGTATTGCCTTTTGGGGGATTCAGTGTGATGCGTGTTATCGTGCTTGTCCTCTCTTAGGAGAAGCCATAACCATTGAGATGCATAGAAATGAGCGAACAGGTAAACATACTTTTATGTTGCCCATCGTTAATGACAATGCTTGTACAGGCTGTGGTCTTTGTGAACAAGCATGTGTTACAGAAAAACCTGCTATTTTTGTACTTCCAAACGAAGTTTCAAAAGGTAAAGCAGGTGATCACTATGTTAAAGGTTGGGACAAAGAGGACGAGAAGCGAATTGAAAATGCAAAAGCTGAAGAGACAACAACAGAACGCTCTAATCAAAGTTCAGCTGACTATCTTAACTCAGGAGATTTATACTAATGAATAAAATTAAATATTTACTCCTTAGAAGAGTGACGCAGATTATTATTTTGGGATTGTACTTCGGTGCCAATGCCTATGGTTGGAAGATGTTGTCTGGAACTTTTGGTTCATCTAAACTCATGGGATTCATCCCATTAGCAGACCCTTACACCACACTTCAAGTGTTGGCTTCGGGGTTTGTTTTGGGTGCAGATGTACTTTTAGGTGCATTGATAATAACCATATTTTATATGGTTGTCGGTGGACGAGCATTTTGTTCTTGGGTCTGTCCTATTAATATGGTAACAGATTTAGCCAATTGGTTAAGACGAAAGCTAAAGCTTGATAAAGAAGAGGTGAACTACAGATTTTTGAAACGAAATACACGATACTGGATAATGGTATTGGGTCTTATTGTCTCTGCTGTAGTTGGTATCGCTGCTTTTGAAGTTTTTAGTCCTATTACCATTATGCAAAGAGGTATTGTTTTTGGATTTGGTATGGGATTCGCTGTCGTTTTGGCAATTTTTCTTTTTGATTTGTTTGGTGTTAGAAATGGTTGGTGTGGGCATCTGTGTCCTTTGGGTGCTGCCTACTCTATCATTGGAAAAGCAAGTATTATAAGAGTTGACCACAATCATGAAAACTGTACTAACTGTATGGAGTGTAAGATTGTGTGTCCAGAAAATCATGTGTTACATATGGTTAATAAAGAGAGTATTATGGTGACAGATGGAGAGTGTACCAATTGTGGTCGCTGTATAGATGTCTGTGGTGATGATGCTCTTGAATTTAGTATTAGAAATTTTTTGAAAAAATAAACAGGAGGAATGGAAAATGACAAAAATTGTAAAAGTAATTGCTTTAGCTTCACTACTTGTTCCAACACTTTACGGTGCTGGTACAGCAGGTTGTAAAGGGTGTCATGGTGCAAACTTTGAGAAGAAAGCGATGGGTAAATCTAAAGAGGTTAACAAGATGAGTAAGGCTGATATAGTAGCTGCACTTAAAGGTTACAAAGATGGTTCTTATGGTGGAGCTATGAAAGGTATTATGAAAGGTCAGGCTGCTGCTCTTTCAGATGCTGATATAGATGCAATTGCTGCTGAAATCACTGGTGGAGGTGCTGCAAAAGCTCCTGCTAAAGCTGATGCAAAAGAAGCACCTAAAGCTGAAGTGAAAAAACCATTGGTTGTAGACCTCAATGAAAAAGTTGATACACCAGAGAGATTATCAAAAGATGATTTGGGTAACAAAAAAGTAGTTACTGAGTCTGTTCTTGGTTTAAGAAAAACAGATATTTATAGTGAAGAAGATGACACAACAGGGATGAAGACTCAGTATGGTTCAGATGCTCCTGGTACATCTCAAAGAATTGCAAGAGCATTCCAAGATGCACCACCAATGATTCCTCACTCAGTTGAAGGACTATTGCCTATTAAAGCAGGAAATAACCAATGTCTTGGTTGTCACATGCCAGAAGTTGCTAGTGCTGTAGGTGCGATTCCAATTCCTAAATCTCACATGACAAACTTTAGACCAACACACAAAGTGGTTGATGGTACATTTAAAAAATCAATTGATAACTACAAAAATGAGACTGCTATCGGTAAAACAGGTACAAAACTTGTTATGGCACGATTTAACTGTTCTCAGTGTCACGCACCACAATCAAGAGGAGATTTGGCTGTATCTAATACATTCCAAGGTGGATTCTCTGAAAAAGATGGTAAAAGTGGTTCTTCATGGTATGACCATATGACAGATGACTTAGCAACTGTTGGAGAGAAAGACTCTGTGGTTACAGCCGATGATATTGCCAACAAAAATTCACCTGCTGGTGCAAGTGTTTGGACAAAGCAACACCACTAGATGATGAAAAGAAGAGAGCTATTTAGCTCTTTTGCTTCTGCTTTTAGAGGTGACTCTAAAGCAGAGGTCAAAGAGAGTATTATCAGACCACCTTATTATGCAGAGTTAGAAGCTTTTGCTCTCTGTGTAGAGTGTGAAGAGAAAAAGTGTGCCTCTATTTGTGATGAAAATATTATTTTTATTCAAGAAGATGGTTCACCTAAACTTGATTTGACCACTGCAACTGGTTGTACATTTTGTGATGAGTGTGCAGAGGTTTGTGAGTTAGATGTCTTGCAAATAGATAAGATGCGTAAAATAGACGCTTTAATAGAGATAGATATACTTAAATGTTTAAGTTGGCATGATACCATGTGTTTTTCTTGTAAAGACCCATGTATAGACAATGCTATTGAATTTTTAGGTATGTTTCGACCCACAATTAATCAAGATAAATGTACTTCATGTGGTTTTTGTACTTATAAATGTCCGACCAATGCGATTACGATAAAATCGAATATAGAGGAGATATAATGCGATATATTTTACTATTTTTACTATTTTTTTTACAACTAAATGCTAAAGAGTTAAAACCAACCTTTGTTTATGAGGGGAGTGGTGCAGTAACCGATTTGGTTTACAGTGATGGTAAACTCTACGCTGCAACAGCTGAGGGTAAGGTAGATATCTATGATACCAAGGAGCAAAAGCTTATTAAAACCATTGAAGTTCCAAGCATAAAAGATTTTACAGGGGAAGAAGTTGCTTCTAAAATCTATTCGGTAGATATACTAGATGACAAAATTATGATAGCTTCACAAGGTAAAATGGGTTATAGACGGGTACATATTTATGCAGACAATAATTTAAGTGAGATTATAAATAGTTCGGATTCTTATACCATCGCAAAAGCAAAATTTGTAGATAAAGAGCATTTGTTAATAGCGTTGCTTAGTAATGAGCTTATTTTATATGATATTAAAAACAGAAAAGCCATCTACCGAGAGCAAATTTCAGCTTCAAAGTTTTCAGGCTTCGCTCTGAATGAGAAAAAAGATGAAGTGGTTATGGTTGATGAGAGTGGTGATTTAAAACTTATTGGTGTTAAAGATGCTAAGGTTTTGAAGGAGTTTAAAGGACAAAATGTTGATAATGTTTTTCAAATTGACTATAAAAATAGCTTGATTATCACAGCAGGTCAAGATAGACGATGTGCCATCTATAGTAAAGATGGAAAAATTGCCTATCATAAAGATGGTAGCTTTTTAATCTATGGTGCAGGGCTGAGTCCGAGTGGTAAAATAGGTGCTTTTGCAAAAGATGAACATAATAATGTGAGCCTTTTTAATACCTTAACTAAATCAGACCTATATCTATTGGGTGAACATAAGGCAACAATTAGTAGTATTTTGTTTATTACGGAAGATGAGTTGTTTACAGCAAGTGATGATACACATATAAATTATTGGAAGTTATAAGATGGCAATAGTAGAATTAAACGAAGAGAATTTTCAACAAGAGATGGACAATGCTTTTGAGCAGAAAAATGTGGTGATATTGAAATTTGGTTCAGAGTATTGTGTCTCATGTCACTCTTTGGAGTGTGAGCTTGAAGAGATAGACGAAGAGGTAGAAAATGTCTCTGTATTTAACATAGATACAGACGAATCAGCAGAGATAGCAGAACAGTATAATGTGTATGAGTTGCCAACTATGGTAATATATAGTGACAGTGAAACTATTATCTACAACAAGTCAGGTGTCATATTGGCACAAGACATAGAACAAATCATTAAAAACAAGGAGCGTTAAGATGAATATTTCAAGTATAGTGGTTCAGACATTACCCGAAAATGTAGAGAGTGTTATTCAGAGTTTAAAAGAGAGTGGCATTTGTGAATACCATTTACATGACCCAAAGGGTAAGATAATTGTAACCATTGAGGGTAAAGATGTAGAAGAAGATATAGCAAAACTTGTAGAAGTTCAGATTATACAAGATGTTATTGCAGCAGATATGATGATGACTTATCAGGAAGATCAGCTTGATGAAGAGATAAAAAAGTTAGATGAACAAGGTATAGTACCTGAGATGCTTAATGATGGAAATATGGATCCAAGAACAATTGTCTATAATGGTGATTTGAAAAAACGCTTTTAAGAAACATTAGGTTATACTAATTTAAATTAAATAAAACAAGGATAAACAACATGGATTTAACAGATTTACTAAAGATGGGTGCAAGTGCAATACAAGGGAACAGTGATGATGCTACAACAGGACTAGACAGTGATATGCTAACAGGTGCTTTAGGTAAGTTACTTGGTGGTGGAACTGATGGTGGACTTGATTTAAGTTCATTGGTTTCTGGTCTTTCAGAAAATGGTTTAGGTGGAATCGTAGGTTCATGGTTGGGTTCAGGTGAAAATGAAGCCATCTCTATGGATTCTATTACTGATCTACTTGGTGCTGATAAAGTTTCTGAGTTTGCTTCAAGTTTAGGTCTTTCTGACGACTCTGCAAAAGGTGCTTTAGCAGATATGTTACCATCAGTTGTAGATAAAGCAACAGAGGGTGAAGGTTCTATTGTAGAAGATATGTTATCTCAAATCGGTGGTGCTGAAGGTGCTATGGGTATGTTAGGTAAAATGTTTAAATAATACTTTTTCTCATTCCCAAGATCCAGCTTGGGAATACATATAGGACTTTTATGCGTTCTCTTTTAACTCTTCTTTTTCTCCCTCTTTTTCTTTATGCTACAGAATTTAAAATAGCTTCATACAATGTAGAAAACCTTTTTGATATGGTTAATAATGGTACAGAGTATGATGAATATAAACCTCATAAACATAACTGGACAGGTGCTAATTTAAAGAAAAAGCTTCTTAATGTTTCAGAAGTAATATGTGATATAAATGCAGATATTATAGGACTTCAAGAGATAGAAAATGAGAATATTTTAAAACTCCTTCGAAAGTCTCTACGTTCTACAGGCTGCTACTATAAATATTTAGCTGTTACGCATAAAAAAAAATCAGCGATTCAAGTAGCGATTCTTTCAAAATTACCTATAACTAATGTAAAAGAGATAATAGTAAACAAAAAGTTAAAATATCGTAATATTTTAGAAGTAAAATATATGATAGAAAAACGACCCCTTTTTCTATACATAAATCACTGGACATCTAAAAAATCTTCAGAGAGTAAACGACTGTTATCAGCAAAAGTATTAAAAAAACGCTTAAACAGTTTGCCTAAAGGAGGAGAATATATTTTACTTGGTGATTTTAATTCTGATTATAATGAGTACAAACATATGGAGGTACAACATAATGATACAGATGGTAAAACTGGAATAAATCATATTTTAGAAACCATTATAGATGGTAAATTGGTTAATGAAAAGGATATAAACTTAAAGAGTAATCTTCACTATAATTTGTGGTTAGAACTTCCAAATTTTCAACGTTGGAGTCATAATTATTATGGAAAGAAACAAGCTTTAGATTCTATAATTTTACCAAACAGTATGTTTGATGGAAAAGGTATAGACTATGTAAATAATAGTTTTAACGTTATTAAACCTCCTTATCTCTTTCATAAAAAAGGGTACATAAATAGATGGCAATTTAAGAAAAAACGACATGTCGGGAAAGGTTACTCTGACCATTTACCTATAGTTGCTACTTTTTCTACAAAAGCATACTTAGCAGGTAGTAATAGTACGGTTAAGAGAGATGGCAAAATAGAAGATTTATATAAAAAGAAGTTAGACTCTTCTATTTTATTAAAAAATATAAAAGTAATTTTTAAATCTTCCTATCATGCTATTATAAAACAGTCAGAAAATGGAAGAGCTATTTTTGTATATGGTGCAGATGGTTTAGAGCAGGGCAAGGCATATGATATAATAGTTCAGAAAATAAAGAACTATAATGGACTTCATGAGATTATAAACTTTTCTCTAGTATATGCTTATGGTAATACCCAAATAGACAATATGTTTTACAGAGGTAAATTGGACTTTTCTAATAGAGAGTTAGAGAATGAAGTTGTTAGAAATCTAAAGGGAGTTTATAGAAATAATAGATTTTATGTAAATAAAAAAGCGTATAAAATATATTTTAAAAATAAGAATTTTAGACCTAAAAATGGGACAAAACTAAAGTTGCATAGAGTGCAAATAGGATATTATGACGAAATGCAACTGGTTGTCTGGGATGCAGAAGATTATACCATAGTGGAGTAAAAATGGAAAATTATTATTTAGAAATATTGGCATTTCATATCGTGGCTGTTATGTCATGGATGTCTTTACTTTTTTATATGCCAAGGCTTTTTGTCTATCATCAAGAGAACAGTGATAAAAAAGATTTTACAGATGTAGTAAAAGTACAAGAGTACAAAATATATAAAATTATAGGGGCTCCTGCTATGTGGGCAACGATTCTATCAGGTTCTACGCTTATCTATATTCACCCCTATCTTTTAGACCAATCATGGATGATGGCAAAACTCTTTGTTTTATCGTTAATGATTGCTTACTCTTTTAGTTTGGAGTACTTTAGAAAGGTTTTAGAGAAAGATGAGTGTGTAAGAGGAGGGCAGTTCTTTAGAGCTTACAATGAGGTTCCAACTCTGTTGGCTATTTTAATAGTAACCTTTGTTATTACAAAGTCTG
>Ga0256844_10000601_pt1 | contig 13805 bp, 10 predicted proteins | sample MusselsmetaG_FD_189100 | JGI IMG/M metagenome (GOLD analysis project Ga0256844, IMG submission 189100) | Mussel associated microbial communities from hydrothermal vent at the East Pacific Rise, Pacific Ocean - Mussels | ecosystem: Host-associated > Mollusca > Shell > Unclassified ... | reverse complement strand
GATCTTACTGTCTCTGAAATGATAAGCTCAAACGCACTCATACACAATTCTAAAAAGACGTATAAGATGCTTGAGAAAGCGCCTATAGAAAACCCTTACTCTATACAAATAGCAGGTTCTGACCTTGATGTAATTAGACGTGCCGTTGAAATCATAAACGAGCGTGATGATGTGACCTGTATAGACTTGAACTGTGGATGTCCTGCACCTAAAGTGGTAAACAACTTACAAGGTTCTTCACTGCTTACAGACTTACCTCAAATGGCTAAGGTGATTGAAACCATTAAGAAGTATTCAAACAAAGAATATACTTCTGTAAAGTTTCGTCTAGGGTTTAATGAAAAGAACCATATTGAGATAGCAAAATTGTGTGAAGATGCTGGAGCGGATTATATTGCAGTGCATGGACGTACGAGAGCAGGACGATACAAAGCACCTGTAGACTATGATGCCCTAGCCGAGATAAAACAGAACATTCATATACCTATGTTTGCAAATGGTGATATAGACACGCCTGAAAAAGCCAAATGGGTACGTGAATATACAGGTGCTGAAGGTGTGATGATAGGACGTGCTGCTGTAGGTAAACCTTGGATATTTAGACAAATAAAAGAAGGTATGGCAGAACCAACGCCAGAACTTATCAAAGAAGTAGTGCTAGAACATTTTGACCAGATGATAGCCCATTATGATAAGTATGGGGCTATTATCTTTAGAAAAAACCTTCACTCATACTCTAAGGCAGGCTACCAAGGTGCATCTGTCTTTAGAAATGAGGTAAACCGTATAGAAGACCCAAAAGAGATGAGAGAAGTTATAGAAGCATTCTTTTCTCAAAACTTTATAGGTGCTTGACATAAGTCAAATGCCTTTTTCTATAAATAGATTATAATTCTCTCAAAAATTAGGACTTAACTATGACCTTTGTACTCATTAAAACTATTCACCTTTTTGCTGCATTTATTTACGGAGGGTTTCTTATAGTAGATAACCTTTTTCTAGTGCATATTAAAGAGTCATATACTGAAGCTGAGCATAAAAGTATACGTGAGTCTTTTATGAAGTATGTGCGTAAAGTTGTGCCACCTAGTCTTATCGTAGCTGTACTTACGGGACTTTATCTTATCTCTCAAGTATTTGGTACGATTGGTGAGCATGGATTGAGTTCTTTTCAAATGATGTTAGCACTTAAAGCATTTTTAGGGATATGGCTTGGACTAAGAGGTTTCTTGCAAGTCTATATGGGCATCCAACCTTTTGTCTTTAAAAGTCATGTCTTGCCTTTTACTTTTGTGATAACGATTATTTTTCTCTCACAGTTTATGTATATTTAGTGTTTGGTTTTACTTTTTCCAACAAGTATTGAGAGTACAAAACTAGTCAACACAAACCCTAAGAATAGGAAGAACCCAACTTCTAAATGTGTACCGTTTGTAGTGATAATATTGATAGGAGCACTTCTACTTTCTAAATGTCTTAGCTCATTACTTACTACACCATCTAAGCCTAGATAAGCCATAAATATAGAAACCACAAAGACATCAGCCATAGACCACTTGGTTGAACGTAAGGCAAAGAATCGTGTAAGAGGGTTATTGCCAATGATACTTTTACTGTAAAAATACATTGCTGTAGCAATGAGTTTAAGTGTTGGAAATATAATAGAAAACATGACAAGAAGTACGCCTACAAGTATCATTTTTGCTTCGCCAGAGTCTAGTAAAAGCCTCACTAAGTCTGAAATACTTTTACTTTGAAAAAAGAGAATTTGATTTTCAAAGACAATGGGCTTGTCAAGTATAATAAAGTAGAGTTTAGAAATTTTTGCTTCTATGTCTAACATTGGGAGCATGATACCCGAAATAAGTAGCGTAACTGTTGTCCCTGAAAGTAGAAATAAACCTATGGAATTTAATGCACCTTGAAAGACTACCAATACAATAATAATAGTAGAGATAAGTAACATCAGTAACATAGTACTATGCATATTTTTAGAGAGTAGATCCCTCTTTTCATTCAGCTGTGTATTACAAGTGTCTAAGTTATTTGTATGGTACTTTTTCATCACTTGATAGTAGACTGTCATATCTGTACTCTGTTTAAATTTTTCTTGCATAAAATATTTAAGTTTTTCTCGTATGACATTCTTCGCACGGGCTTGGTTTTTAGGTTTTTCTACTTCAGTCATGACAGCATTGGTAAATTCTGGTACACGCTTTCGTAAGTCTTTAAAGTCTATAAGGGAGTCTGTTATCATTTGTTTGGTAGAGCCAAGTATACTGTCTAAAAAACCACGTTTACCTCTGTTCCTCTCTTTCACAACACGTTCAGCTTCTAGAATAAGTGTATCAATGATAGTTTCTATGTAGCCTTTGATCTCTTTTCTATTGTTTGTATTTAAGTCAAAAGTTTCTATTTTTTTATCTATAATTTTAGTGATTTTGGCTGTCCAAATATCGGAGTTAAACATACCATATTCTACAGAGTGAAGTGTGGCATAGTCTGCTTTATATATCTTAGCTATTGAGCCTTTTTGTATCAGTGTTACTGAAAAATAGATAAGTGTTAAGAGTAGCAGTATAGAAATGCTGAATAAAGCCTTTTTGATAATTGACATAAAATGATACTCCCTAAGTCCCAAGTTAGTAATAGTATAGCAAAATAATTCTATCAAATTGTTAGATAGTTATATATATAAAAATTATTGATGTATATTGCATATTTTATTGATGTAAATCAACAACTATTTATTTTATTGTAGATAAAATATAATTTATTATAATAATTTAAAATAATAATTTATCCATATGGAGGGAAGTAAATGAAAAAAAAGAGTAGCGGAATCATACTAAGTGTTGTGCTGGCATCAGAGTTATTGGTAGCTGGGGGAAATCTTAATGCATTAGAGCCAAAGGCAGAGGTAACAGCAGCAGTATTTGCAACGGTAGAGAAAAATGAAGCACATAAAGGGTTGAAACATTTTCATGAACCATTTTGCATGTGTAACCTAAGTCCACTTTTTACTTCACATAAATATGATGGTAAAGTACATGGATATTTAAGAGTTCATCATATTTTTGATGGTGACAGTAATGGATTTGATAAAAATACGGGTTCAACGCTTGGATTTGGATTAAAGTATGATCGTCATTTGATTGGTGGATTGAGTGGAGGGGTTGAGTACTATGGTGTTACTGACACAGGTCTTACCAATGAGAATAAAAATATTGCTTTTGGTCAGTTTATGGATGCAGATAAAAGTTCAAAGCAAGACTATGGCGATATTTGGGGTGCACACCTTACCTATAAGGCAGATAACTTTAGAGCAAGTGTAGCCAGAAGTCAGTTTGATTCACCTATGACTAAAATACAAATAACACATGTACCAAATATGTATGAGTATGCAAGACTTGATGCTAATCTTTTAGGAGCAGACCTCTCTTTGTCTTACATTACTAGAATGGCTTATGGGTCACGTTCAGCTGCTGACTTTGGTCTTATCGGTGAAAAAACAGCCACTGCTGGAATGGGACTAAATCCGTTTAAAGACATTGAAAGAGGTAAGTATACGAAAATTTCTGATCTTCTTGGAGATGATGCTGGTGGTGTTGTTGTCTTGGGTGCTAGAAAAACATTTGAGAACTTTAAGATGGAGTTATGGGATTTTTATATTCAAGACGTATATAATACACTCTACGCTGAGGCAGAGTATCCATTATATTCAAAGAAGGGATATGGTGCTTCATTACACATGCAGTACTTAAATCAAAATGTTGAAAATAATTTTGATACAAATGGTATCTATGGTGGTCATTTTTACGGTATCAAACTAAGTACAAAAATGAAAAAACTTAAAGTAAATTTCTCATACAACAAAAAAGATGATACAGGTGCATTCTTGAATGTATCTGGAGCAAACCCTGGATTTACCTCTTCTATATTTTCTAGAAATGAATACAGAACAGGGGTTAGTGCTTATAAGGTAACGGCAATGTACCCTATTATGAAGGGTTTAAAAGTCATCGCTTCTTATGCAAACTATGGGCAGTCAAATATGACACTTAAGAGAAAAGGTTTCCCCGCACTCACCCCACAAACAGATGCAAAAGAAACAGATATTGTTATTGTCTATAAGCCTATGAAAAATTTAACATTCAAGCTCTTTAATGCCAACAGAACATCAGAATTTTATACTAAGAAAAATGGTAAGGAACAACATCAAACTAGATTGATTGTAAATTATAATTTTTAATAATTTCACGCAATAGTAATATGGCGTGATTTTCATATCTAAAATGTACCGAAGAAATTGTATAGAGTTTGATATACATAAAGAGATACTATTCAAACAAAAATATGTTATAATTTTGGCTTCAATTTTGGAGCTTAGATGATAGTAGAACTTATACTGGTTGGTGTCTTTATTGGTACGATGTCAGGATTTTTTGGTATAGGTGGTGGGATGATACTTGTCCCTATACTTTTGGTATTAGGATTTGATATTAAAGTGGCCATTGGTATCTCTATTATTCAAATGGTATTCTCCTCCCTTTTAGGTTCTTACCTTAACTATAAAAAAGGTTCACTTCTTATAGGTGAGGGTATATTTGTAGGATTTGGTGGATTTGTTGGTGGGTACATTGGTGCTTATGTAACAGAGTATATCTCTGACACAGTATTGCAGTTTACTTTTTTTGCACTTTTACTTTTTGCACTTTTTAGGCTTTTCTTTTCTCAAAACCATGAAGATGATGCCCAAACAAAATCACTTCCCAAAGCTTTACTTTTTATTATTGGTTTAGTCATTGGTATCTTTGCCATTACACTTGGTATTGGTGGCTCTATTATCCTTACACCTTTACTTGTAGGACTCTTACATTACCCCATAAAAAAAGCAGTCTCTGCAGGACTTTTCTTTGTAGCATTTTCTTCTGTTGCAGGAATGATAAGTAGACTAAGTTCTGGTACTATTGATTTTGAAAATGGCTTGCTTGTAGCCATTGCCTCACTGGCAGGTGTTACTTTAGGGATATGGCTTAAAGACCATGTCACTTCAAAAAAGCATAAGATGGCACTTCTAGCACTCTACGTGTTTGCAATAGCTATGCTTGTAAAAAAAATTTGGTTATAAAATAAAAACTTGACAACTTTATATATCTTTCATATCTTTTTTATAGTATAATATAAATATAATTTATTTACTCTTTCTAATAAGTATGATTTATTATAAACTTACATTATATTGAAAAGCTAAACTTATTGTGAAATAAGGACAGAAAGCCATGGGTCTTTTTACAAGATTGCCAGGTTACCAAAATAGACACTTCTATTTCTTTTCATTATTATTTTATCATGAGGTACCACTATGGTCAAATACATATTTTCAAGAAGGGAAACTTATGGGAATTACACCAACAAATATAGAACATGAAGTTAAAGCAGTTGATATTGTTGTATCCAAAGGAAATGATAACGGGGATATTACCTACGCCAATCCGATATTTTTTAAACTAGCAGGATATACACAAGCTGAACTTTTAGAACAACCACATTCAATTATTCGTCATCCAGATATGCCAAAAATTATATTTAAATATTTATGGGATACGCTTAAATCAGGAAATGATGTAAAAGCTTTTGTTAAGAATCTAAGTAAGGATGGAGGATTTTACTGGGTATATGCACATGTAAGAGTGGCAAAAAATCCTGATGGATCATTTAGAAATTATGTTTCTACACGTAAAGGGATGTCTTCTTCAGCAAGAACAGTGATAGAGCCACTTTATGCACAACTTTTAGAGGCAGAAAAAATAGCTGGTATGGATGAATCAGTGAAAGTACTTGAAGCTTTTTTACAAGAAACTGGTGCGTCGTTAAATACATTTAATGATGCAATGCAAAAAATACAAGGATAATTATAATGGTAGATTTTGATCAAATAATGAAAAAATTACGTACAGTAAATGGATACTTAGGCTCAGCAGTTTTAAACTTCTCGGGAGAAACACTTTATATGGATGAAGAGAATACATCAGTAGATATTGCCTACTCAGCAAGTATTTTCAATGATGCCTTCAGAATGATATCTGAATCATCACTTGATGTTGGTTTTGCAGAAGCTTCTTTAGTAGAATCAAGAACAGAAGATGGACACGTTTTTCTTATTAACTCTTCTGGAAATACAAGTGGGGATAATTTTTCTAAATTGACGACATTCGCAATCTTTAGAGATGATGGGAATGTGGCATTAGGTAAAATGATTATGGAAAGGTCTGTACAGACTATGTCAAAAGGAATGAGTGAGCTTTAATCTCATTTCTTTACAATATTGAAATATTGTATGATTACTACATTATATTTTCAATAGAAAGGATTTATCATTAAAACACTATATCTTATACGACATGCAAAATCTGATTGGAGTGATGGAACATTAAGTGACTTTGAACGTGGTTTAAAAAAAAGAGGTCATAAAGACCTACATACAATTAGCTCTTATCTATCTATGCAAAGGTTAAAACCAGACCTTATACTTTCAAGTCTTGCTTTAAGAGCTCAGATTACAGCTATGGAACTTTCAAAAAAAATTGATTATGATGGACGTATTCATTATATGGAAGAGCTTTATAGCTCACATCCTGAAACACTTATGAATGTACTTACCTTACAAGATGATAGTGACGATACTATTTTTCTCATAGGACATAATCCAGAACTTACTGAGTTTGCAAATTTTTTAATTAAAGAAAATTTTTCAAAGTTCCCAACACTGGGTGTATTAGCTATCAATCTAAATATTGAATCTTGGGCTAATATTACTGAAAAATGTGGAGAAGTAGACTTCTTTATACAACCTAAACAATTTAAGTATTATATGCCAAAACAAATACGCACATCATTCGCAAAGGAAAATTAGCTTAAGCCCCTATGGATAAAAATTTTAAAGAAAATATAAAAATAATTTGTACAACAATCAATGCTTATATAAAGACAAAGGCAATGGATAAGATTGATATATTAGAACATAAATTAAAATTGATTGCAGATGTTGATAGCGTAAAACTCTATCAAATAAATAAAAATAAAGAATTAGTTGATTTTGTTGATACACCAAATAATGTGAACATATTGATTTCAAGTGGCTTATTAAATGAAGCAATAAAAAGTAAAAAAATTATTTTTGAAAATCATCTTACAAGCAATAAATACTATACTCCAAGTATTGATAATCCCTTAGATATTAAAGTGAAATCACTTTTTATTTTTCCTGTTTATGATAAGGAAAAAGTTATTGGTGTAGCACTATTTTATAGATTAGTAGGGAATAGAAAAGTTTTTAATGTAAAGCTTGAGAAAGAGATGTCAGAACTAACAGATAGTTTATATCATTTATTTAGCAAAAAAGAAATAGAAAAAAATTATTACCTTGAAACTGTTAAAAAAGAAAAATCATCTACTACAATAACTGTACCTCAAAAAAAGAAAATGATTAAAGCTCAATCTAATGATATGAATAGATTAGATGTTATGCAAAAAACATATACTGAGTATAAAAGTGAAACAGAAAAATTAATTTTAAAAATAGAAAAAAGTAATCATGAACTTGAAGAAAAAAATATTTCTTACCATAAAGATTTTTTTGAGTTAAGTGAAAATATAAAAAGATTAGAAAAAGATAATAAAGATTTAAAAAATAAAATTCAAATAGTAGAAAAAGAAAAAAATACATATGCAACTGATATTGAAACATTAACTCTGAAAATAGAAACGCAAGAAAAAGATAAGTCTAAGGTTGAAAAAAATATTTCTTTACAAAATGAACAAATAGAAATACTTGAGAAAGAAAATACTACTTTATTAAAATCACAAAAAACAATTGACAGAAAAGAAGAAAACTATACTGAAAAAAAGAGTGAAAAAATAATAGAACAGAGTAGAGGGTATTTTGGAAGTAGTCAGTATACACGTATAGTATTTGAACTTATTACATATGCTATGTACTCTGAAAACGGATTAGCACATATTGAAGAAGAGTTTGTTTCTTCTGGTGTACTTAAAAAAATGTTGGATAAGTATTCTTTTAGAAAGACAGTTGTGCTTCATATAACTAAATCTAAAATCTCTGATGTTATTTTAACTATTAAGAATTACGAAGAATTAATTTTTAATAAAAAAATAAATTTAAATATTATTGTAGGAAATGATATACCTCCTTCCTTGTATATTGATGCTAAAAAAATAGAAAGTATTATTTTGCATTTATTAATAGATTTATTTGAATTTATTGATCATAGTAAAATGATTGAGATGGAAATTTTGTACAAAAATAAGTCTTTATTGATAGATATACGAACCAGTGTACATGAAAAAAATAGTGTTTTTAAACATATGTTGAAAAAAGGAGATGTATTTGGTAATCAGAATGTCAGAGTATCTTTAGAATTTTCAAAAAAACTTTTAACATATTTAAATGGTGATATTAAAAATAAACATAAGGGAAATAGTTATAATTATGAAGTTATGATACCTGCACCGATAATTAAGTTATAACTTTAATGGTTTTTATCTTTTTTACATGATATTGTTGTAAAATATTCTTCTAAATAACTAAAGGTAATTATGAAACAAGATATGATACACGTTTATGGTGCAAAAGAAAATAACTTAAAAAATATAGATATTAGTATCCCTAAAAATAAGCTCGTAGTTGTCACGGGAATTTCAGGTTCTGGTAAATCAACTTTAGCCTTTTCAACATTGTATGCAGAAGGGCAAAGACGATATATAGAGTCACTATCAAGCTATGCGAGACAGTTTTTAGGGCGTGTAGGTAAACCTGATGTAGACAAGATAGAAGGACTTACGCCTGCCATTGCAATAGACCAAAAAACCACTTCTAAAAACCCACGTTCCACAGTGGGAACAATCACAGAAATCTATGACTATTTGAGACTTCTTTTTTCACGTGTGGGTGAACAGCATTGTCATGAGTGTGGAAAGCCTATCTCTTCTATGTCAGCTTCAGATATTATAGAGGAAGTACTGCGTTTACCAAATGGAGCGAAATTAGTCATCATGGCACCTCTGGTGAAAGAGAAAAAAGGTACATTTGTTGACATGTTGGAATCATTACGTCATAAGGGTTACATACGTGCCATGATAGATGGTGTGATGGTAAGACTTGATGATGAGATAGAACTCTCTAAAACCAAGAAACATACGATCAAAGTAGTCATTGACAGGGTAGTTGTTAAAGAGGAGAGCCGTGACCGTATTGGGCAAGATGTAGAAAAGGCACTCAAAGAATCATATGGTGAGCTTGAGATAGAAGTACTCAACCATGAAGAGGTAGGCTTTGAGCGTCAACATATGCATTACTCTGAACATTTGGCATGTTTTGATTGTAAGCTTTCGTTTGAACCACTTGAACCTGTAAGCTTTTCATTCAACTCACCTAAAGGAGCCTGTCCCGCTTGTGATGGGCTTGGTATTCGTTATGCTATTGACCTTAAGAAAGTGATAGCCTCAGAACTCAGTATCGATAAGGGAGCCGTAAAAATTATGTATGGCTTCAATAAAAGCTACTATACAAAGTTTCTAAATGCCTTTTGTGAACAAAATGATATTGATATAAAGACTCCTTATGGTGAGTTAGAAACACATCAGCAAAAAGCCATACTCTATGGGAACGGTGGTACCGTAAATTTCACATGGAAGCGCCATAAGCTTACACGTGAATGGCCGGGTGTGGTAAAATTTGCCCATGATATGTTTAAAGATGAAAAAGATCTCTCAGAGTATATGACCGAGAAAGTATGTGACAAGTGTGAGGGACATAGACTACGCCCGCGCTCTTTGGCTGTGAAGATAGAAGGTAAAAATATTGCTGATATCATTGATATGCCTATAGAAAAATCATATGCACTTTTTGCAGATGAAAAGAGTTTTTCTCACCTAAGTAAACAGCAAAAGATGATAGCTGCGTCTATACTTAAAGAACTCTATGAGAGACTTTACTTTTTATATGATGTTGGATTAGGGTATATTACACTTGGTCGTGATGCACGGTCTATTTCTGGTGGAGAGGCACAGCGTATACGTATCGCCTCTCAGATAGGATCTGGGCTCACAGGTGTGATGTATGTACTAGATGAGCCAAGCATTGGGCTTCATGAGCGTGATACTATGAAGCTCATTCGTACCTTAAACTCTTTGCGTGATAAAGGTAATTCTGTCATTGTGGTAGAGCATGATAAAGAGACTATCTTGGCAGCTGACTACATTATAGACATCGGTCCTGGTGCTGGAGAATTTGGAGGAGAAGTCGTTTTTGCAGGGGATGCGAAGAAGTTAGCCAAAGCCAAAACACTTACAGCAGACTATATGTATGGTAAAAAGAACATTACCTATTCACACGACAACCCTCAAAAAGAATGGGTAGAGATAAAGAATGTCACACTTAATAATATTGAAAAACTGGATGCGAAAATACCATTACAAAACTTTGTATGTGTGACGGGTGTGAGTGGGTCTGGTAAATCGTCGTTGATACTGCAAACTTTACTCCCCGTAGCGAGAGAGTTACTTAACAGAGCAAAAAAAGTAAACAAAGTAGATGGTGTAGAAATCACAGGACTTGAAAAGCTAGACAAAGTCATCTACCTAGACCAAAGTCCTATAGGAAGAACGCCTCGTTCAAACCCTGCCACCTACACAGGCATTATGGATGAAATACGTAAACTTTTTGCACAAACTAAAGAGGCAGAACTGCGTGGCTACAAAATAGGGCGTTTTTCGTTTAATGTCAAAGGCGGGCGTTGTGAGACGTGTCAGGGTGATGGACAGCTTAAGATTGAGATGCACTTCTTACCAGATGTATTGGTGGTTTGTGATATGTGTGAGGGTACTCGTTATAACGCGCAAACACGTGAAGTACTGTATAAAGGAAAGTCTATAGCTGATGTACTTGCAATGTCCGTGGGAGAAGCCTTGGAGTTCTTTAAAGCTATTCCTATGATTGCAGTGAAACTAAAAACACTCACAGATGTTGGACTTGACTATATTACTTTAGGTCAAAATGCTACAACACTTTCTGGTGGGGAAGCACAACGTATCAAACTTTCTAAAGAGCTTAGTCGTAAAGATACAGGTAAAACACTTTATATATTAGATGAACCAACTACAGGATTGCATTTTGCAGATGTAGATAGACTTACGGGAGTACTCCATCATTTAGTAGAACTTGGTAACTCAGTAGTGGTCATAGAGCACAATCTTGATATGGTTAAAAATGCAGATTACATTATAGATATGGGACCAGAAGGTGGTAATAAGGGTGGATTGATTATTGCAACAGGAAGTCCTGAAAGTATTGCTGAAAATCATAAAGAAACAGGATCATATACAGGTGAGTATTTGGAAAAAGAATTAAAAAATAGTTAACTATCTAGGGGCGCTGAAAGTGTTTTCGAGAACCTTTTTTACTATTTTCTATACTAAAGCTAATAGCACTTTTTATAATCAGTAATATGAGTATACCTGCAAGTATTTCATAACCTATTGCCCATGTGAGTATAAAAGAAGACTCTTCATTGAGTGATAAAAAAAGTTCTGTTTTCCCTTCCCCCACATAGAAAAAGAGGAACATGAGTCCTGCGATATAAGGAAGAACTATAAAATAGATTAAAAGAAACACTTTCTCCATCCCTGCTGGAAATAGTAAAGGGGTATCATCAAAAGTTACCTTTTGTTGTGAAAATTTTTCATTGGTGTTTTTAATCGGTTTTTGCTTAGGAGAATACGTAACATGCGTATTTTGAAATTTCTTAGTTTGCATGTAGTAAAACCCCCGTATTCAGATATGCGAAATAATAACATAAAAATGTCAAAATATGTCAAAGAATTATAGATAATATGAGCAGTATCTAACGCTTATTTGGTTAGAATAAAAGAAAATCAGGTATTCCATTGAAAACTATCACTATTATTGACACTTTTGGCTTCTTCTTCCGTTCTTATTTTGCTCTTCCTCCTTTACGTAATTCTGATGGATTTCCAACAGGGTTGCTTACAGGGTTTGCAAACTTAGTAGACTCTTTACACCGTGACCATAGTACTGACTATTTAGTCTTTGCATTAGATGCAAAAGGTAAAACTTTTCGTAATGACATCTATCCAGAGTACAAAGCCAACCGTGACCCAGCACCTGATGACCTAGTAAAACAACTCCCTATTGCCATAGACTGGATAGCCCAAATGGGATTTGCCAATCTTATGCGTGAAGGGTATGAAGCAGATGATGTTATTACTACTGTGACAAAGTTTGCTAAAGAGAAGGGTCTTAAAGTCCGTATAGTCTCCCACGATAAAGACTTGTATCAGATGATAGAAGATGGTAAGGTTGAGATGTATGATTCTGTGAAGCGTGAAGTAGTCAATGAGCAAACGTGCATAGACAAGTTCGGGGTACATCCAAAAGACTTTATAAACTTTCAAGCCATATTGGGAGACAGCTCTGACAATGTTCCAGGGGTCAAAGGCATAGGAAAAGTAGGGGCATCAAAACTCATCAATCAGTACCATACGCTTGAAGCCATTTATGCAGACATAGAAAACTGTGGTACACCACGTATACAAAATCTACTCTTAGAGAGTAAAGAAAAAGCTTTTATGTCTCGTGATTTAGTCACTATGCGTACCGATGTTTTTGCAGATATGGATGTAGAGAGTTTTGTATTTGAAGACAAAAATTACCTCTCATGTTTGCTTGAAGAGTTTGAACAGTATGAGATGAAACAAGCCATACGTAGAGCAAAAGTAGGGATGGAAGAGGTAGATTGTGAACGTGAATATGTAGAGCCAACTAAACCTACACTAACTTTTGAAGCCATAACACTAGACACAAAAGAAAAGCTAGATGAAGTACTTGACAGCATAGAGAAAGATGCCATCGTTGCTTTCGATACCGAAACCACAGGCTTAGATACTAAAGTAGCTAAGATGGTTGGTTTCTCTTTTTGTATGAATAGAGAGAAGTCATATTATGTACCAGTAGGACACTCATACTTAGGTGTAGAAGACCAAGTGAGTTTAGATGATGCAATAGAAGCGCTAAAAAAGTTAATGACATTTAATGTAGTAGGGCAAAATCTAAAGTTTGACTTCTCTTTGCTTTCCAATCAATACAAGATGGAACCAGTCATCCCCTATGCAGATACTATGATAATGGCATGGCTCTCAAACCCAGGGAGCAAAGTAGGGCTAGATACACTTGCAAAGCAGTACTTTAAGTATGAGATGAAACCTTTTAAAGAGATGGTGAAAAAAGGTGAAGACTTTTCAGCTGTTGCCATATCTGATGCCACTTTTTATGCAGCAGAAGATGCATGGATGACTTTTTTACTTTATGGTGCTATAAAAAAGAAGATGGAACTCTCTTCTCTTACTCATTTACTTAAAGAGGCGAAAAATGTAGAGTATCCTTTTATGACGGTACTCATGCGTATGGAACGTTTGGGCATAAAAATAGAGCCTTCAAAATTAGAGGCACTTCAAAAAACACTTAGTGAAGATTTACTTGTTTTAACCAAAGAGATATACACTTTATCGGGTTCGGAGTTTAACATCAAGTCACCTAAGCAATTAGGAGACGTACTTTTTCAGCATATAGGACTTAAGGGTGGTAAAAAAACAAAAACAGGGTATAGCACCAATGAAGCAGTACTTAGCTCACTGATAGGTGAACATGAAGTTATACCTAAGATACTTGAATACCGCGAATACCAAAAGATACTCTCTACGTATGT
>Ga0256844_10000600_pt1 | contig 13810 bp, 17 predicted proteins | sample MusselsmetaG_FD_189100 | JGI IMG/M metagenome (GOLD analysis project Ga0256844, IMG submission 189100) | Mussel associated microbial communities from hydrothermal vent at the East Pacific Rise, Pacific Ocean - Mussels | ecosystem: Host-associated > Mollusca > Shell > Unclassified ... | reverse complement strand
TTTAAAATATTTTTCTTCAGAGAAATCAACACAAGAATTTGAAGCACCTGTATCTAAAATAAATCGACCTTTAATTCCATTTATTTTTGCTTTAACTTCATAATGATTTGTGATAGTTTTTTTGAGCTTTATAGATATATATCCTTTTCTATTAAGGGTCTTTTTTAATTTCATATATATTAAAATATAAACATTATTAAATAATAAATACCAGTAAATATAAAAACACAACCTGCAATTAATCGCATTATTTTTTCAATTTTTGTAATTTTATTATAGAAAAAACTAATTTTACTAGCAGTAAAGGCTAGGAGGTAAGTAAATAAAATAACAGGTAAGGCAGTTCCAAAAGCAAATATAATTGGCAAGTGTAAACCTTTGGTAATTGTCATTGGTATTAGTGCACCAAAATATAATGCTCCACTATATGGACAAAATGCTAATGCAAAAACTACACCTATTAAAAAGGAACCTAGTAAACCTTTGTCCTTAAATCTTTCGGATAATTGTTCTTGAATATTTGATTTTCCTAAGAAGTTTAGTTTTATAATGTTTAGCATTATTAATCCAATAATAATTAATAAAGGACCTAGAAATTTTTCGCCATTTATCATTAAAAACTTTTTAAAATGGAATTGATTTGCTCCATAATAAAAAATAATTCCTAAAGTAGTATAACTAAAAGCTCTACCAAGAGCATAAACAATTCCACTTAAAAAAACTTTTTTTTTATTCTGTATATTCTTTGAAATATAAGCTGTTGCAGTAATATTAGTAGCTAAAGGACATGGACTGATAGCAGTAATTAAACCTAGTATTAAAGCCGATAAAACAGGTATGTTATTGTTATCTAACAAATTTTGAAGAAAATCCATTATTGTTTTTCTAACTGTAATTTAATAACCCTATTTAATTGTTCAACAAAAGCTTCTATGTTTTCATTTTCTTTAAAAGCAAAGTCAGATATATCATGAATAAACTCTTTACCATCTTTAACTCTATAAATAATTAATGATGTGCCTGCAGCTTCAAACTTATTGACTAAGTAATCATTTTTTGGATCGTCCCATTGAATCATTTTGTAAACAATTTGTTTGTTGTCAATCTCTTTTTGAAAGTGTTTTTTTAATGTTTCTTTAGTATTGTGCTCTATGTTTATACACGACGTACAACGATGTTTACCAAAGAACTCTAAAATTTCAATTCTATCAGTACTTAAATCACTTGTTTCTTGTTTTTTAGTTTCTTTATTACAAGAAATTAGTATAAAACTAAAAATTATGATGCTTGTTATTATTTTTTTCATTGTTTTTATTTGTTAAATGTTAATTATGGTAAAATTATAAAATTATATTGAAAATATATCCAGAAATGATAATACATAATGTTACTACACCAAAAAATATTCCTATAAGTTTTAGATTCATTACTTTTTTTAATAACATGGCCTCAGGAAAAGAAAGTCCAACAACACCCATCATAAAAGCAATTGCAGTTCCTATAGGTATTCCTTTAGATACTAAAACTTGAACAATAGGTAAAATACCAGATGCATTTGAATACATAGGAACAGCTAAAATAGTAGCCATTGGTACAGCAAATAGATTGTCTTTACTCATATATTGCTCAAAAAAACCTGCAGGAATATAACCATGCATTAAACCTCCAATTGCAATACCAACAATTACATAAGGTAAAACACCTTTAATAATATTAACTACTTCTTGCCAAATAATTGGTAAACGTTGTTTGAAAGTTTGATTTTCTGCAATAAATGTATCTTGTTCTCTTTGGGCGTTTTCTAAGACTTGCTTAACCCAAGGCGTTAAGTGTTTTTCAAGTTTTAATTGTTGTAAAATTGCTCCAGAAATAGTTCCTAATAGAATTCCACTAATAACATAAATAGCAGTCATTTTAACGCCAAATAGTCCAATAAATAGACCAATAGCAACTTCATTTACTAGAGGAGATGTAACCAAAAAAGCAAAAGTAACTCCTAGAGGAATTCCGCCTTTTACAAAACCAATAAATAAAGGAACAGAAGAGCAAGAACAAAATGGTGTAACTACACCAAAAAGACTAGCCATTAAGTATTCAAATCCATATAATTTATTTCTAGATAAATAATTACGGACTTTATCTATTGGGAAATAACTATTTACAATTCCCATTAAAAAGATAATAATTACTAATAAAATTAATATTTTAGTAGTATCATAAATAAAGAAATTAAGTGCTTCAGATAAATGACTTTTTGGATTAATTCCAAATAAATTATTTATTAAATAATGTGCTATTTTTTCTATCCAATTAAACATAACTTAATCTATTTTTTGTAATAGTACCTTTTCTAAATCTTCAAATTCAAAATAACCTTCATGCCTATAGTATTCGTTACCATCTTTATCTAAAAATACCTGAGTTGGAATTGGATCTATATTGTATTTTTTAGCATAAGGTTCACCTTCTTTAGTCCATACATCATAAAAAATAGTTTTTACTTTATTTGGATATTTTCTCTCTACTTTTTTAATTACTTCTTGCATTCTAATACAAGGTTTACATTTTACAGAACCTAATTCAATAAAGGTAATTTTTTTTATTTCATTTTTTTGTTTGCATGAAATTAAACTAAAAAAGAGTACTAAAATTATAATTATATTTTTCATTTTATTAATTGTGTTTTGTAAATAGTGTCTTCTTTACCATCAAGATTATATATAACTAGTTAAGTATCTTATCAATAAAATTTACTAAATCAAATTCATTTTCATATTCAATTATATGTTTTGATGTTCCAGCTGCTGTTGTTGAATATTCTGCCCCTTTTTTTCTTAAATATATAATTGGTTTTCTTGTTGCATAAGCATAACCTATTTCAATACCAACACCAATTGATTTTGTTGTAAGTTCTGCAATTAATAAATCAGAACTGTCAATTTCATCAAAAGCAGTTTTCATCATTTCTTGTTCTTGATTAGACTTAAAATTATATTTATCTACAAAAACTAATAATTCTATTTTATGTTTTTTAAATAATGATTTTAAACTATCAATTTCTTTATTGAAATGCTTTCTTTTGGAGTAACTTATGGCTAAATATGCTTTTTTCATTTTATATTTTGATATAATTTAAAAAAGTCACGTAGAATTTCATTTCTAATACGTCTAAATTCATTAAAGATTTCTTTTTTAGTTCCAGTTACTTTATCTGGGTCTTCAAAACCAATATGTAGATTATGTTTTACTTTACCCATAAAAACAGGACAATTTTCTTTTGCATCACCACATACAGTAATAACATAATCAAATGTTTTATCTAAAAATTCATCAACTATTTTAGGATGATTATTACTTATGTCAACACCTAGTTCAGCCATTACTTTTATAGCATTAGTATGAACATTTTTACTTGGTTTTGTTCCAGCAGAGAAAACTGTCCAATCACTATCAAAAGCTTTTAAAAAGCCTTCTGCCATTTGACTTCTACAAGAATTACCAGTACAAAGAATAAGTATTTTCATTTATGAAATTTTAAATTCTTTAATAATTTAACAGCAACAAGATCCAGAAGTAGTATCTTCTTCTTTTGGTTCGCAACAGCTGTCATCAGTATCTGAGCAACAACTATCATCCTCTTGTAATAAAGTTTTAACTTCATCAAAACTAGGTACACGACCTTTAATTTTAATTTCCTCATTAATTACAACAGCAGGTGTACTCATTATATTATATGCCATAATATCTTGAATATCTTCTACTTTAATAATTTTAGCATCAATATTTAATTCTTCTACTACTGTTTTAACAACAGCCTCAGTTCTTTTACAGTTAGGGCATCCGGTACCTAATATTTTTATAATTTTCATTTAGTTATATTTTATGTGTAGTATTATTTTACTTATTATTAAATAAATTATTAAATAGCTTTTGTGCTTTTTGCCAATTTTCTTGATTGATACAATATCTAATTTTTGGAGGCTCTAAAGTTCCTTGAATTAAACCTGCATTTTTTAATTCTTTTAAATGTTGAGAAATTGTTGATTGTGCTAAAGGTAAAACATCAACTAAATCTCCTGTAAAACAGCATGATTGATTATCTAGATGTTCTAAAATTGCAATTCTTGTAGGATGTGCTAATGCTTTTGCAAACATAGCAATATCTTCTGCTTGTTTTGAGTAATTAATATTTTCTAAAGTTCTTTTCATTTCTTATCGCAAATATACGATAAGAATATTTAATATGTAATTAAATTTCATAAAAAAACCATTTTAGTAAAACTAAAATGGTTTATATATTATATTAAAAGTTGACTATCCTAAAATTTCAGCAATTTTTTTACCGATTTCAGCAGGAGATTCTACAACATGAACACCATGTTCTCTAAGAATTCTCATTTTAGCTTCAGCAGTATCATCAGCTCCACCAACAATTGCTCCAGCATGTCCCATAGTTCTACCTTTAGGTGCAGTTTGACCAGCAATAAAACCTACAACAGGTTTTCTATTACCATCAGCTTTTATCCATTTTGCAGCATCAGCTTCATAATTACCTCCAATTTCACCAATCATAACAATTGCTTCAGTTTCTGGATCATTCATTAATAATTCAACAGCATCTTTTGTAGTAGTTCCGATAATAGGATCTCCACCAATACCAATTGCAGTAGTAATTCCGTAACCTTGTTTTACAACTTGATCAGCAGCTTCGTAAGTTAAAGTACCTGACTTAGATACAATACCAATTTTCCCTTTTTTGAAAACAAAACCTGGCATAATACCCACTTTTGCTTCACCTGGAGTAATAACTCCTGGACAGTTAGGTCCAACTAATCTACAATCTTTATCTGCTAAATAAGCTTTAACTTTTACCATATCAGAAGTAGGAATACCTTCAGTAATACAAATAATTACTTTGATACCTGCTTCAGCAGATTCCATTATTGCATCAGCAGCAAAAGCTGGAGGTACAAAAATAATTGATGTATCAGCATCTGCATCTTTAACAGCATCTGCTACAGTATTAAATACAGGTCTATCTAGGTGTTTTTGACCACCTTTACCTGGAGTTACACCTCCAACAATGTTAGTTCCGTACTCAATCATTTGTTCTGAGTGGAAAGTTCCTTCACCACCAGTGAATCCTTGTACTATAATTTTCGAATTTTTATTTACTAAAACGCTCATAATTTGATGTTTTTATTTTTGTTTAATCGTTGTTACAAATTTAATCTAATTTTAAATTTTAAACTTTGAATTTATAAATTATTTCAGTTTATTTTGTTAATCTTTTTAAAGTTGCTAATTCTTTTAATTTCTGACGAGATTCTGCTATAGGAGTACCAAAATATGATTTACCTCCTTTAACTGATTTAGTAACACCAGTTTGACCTAATATTATAGCTCCTTTACCAATTGTAATTCCGCTATTTGTACCAACTTGACCCCAAATAGTAACTTCATCTTCAATTATACAACAACCAGCAATACCTGTTTGTGATGCAATCAGGCATTTCTCACCAATAATAGTGTCATGTCCTATTTGTATTTGATTGTCAATTTTTGTTCCTTTACCTATTGTTGTATCACCTGTAACACCTTTGTCTATTGTACAAGCAGCTCCAATATCAACATTATCTTTAATTACAACACGTCCACATGAAATAAGTTTATCAAAACCTGTAGGTCTATTTTTATAATAAAAGGCATCAGCACCTAAAATAGTTCCTGCATGGATAGTTACATTATTTCCAATTATACAATTATCATAAATAACTACATTTGGATGAATTATACAATCATCACCAATTTCTACATTATTTCCAATAAAAGCAGTTGGCTGAATTATAGTATTTAATCCTATTTTTGCACTTTCAGAAATATTTTTATTAGCTTTTTCAAAAGGCTTAAAATAATTTGATAGTTTATTAAAATCTCTAAATGGGTCATCAGAGATTAATAGTGCTTTACCTTTTGGACATTCTACTTCTTTATTTATTAATACAATTGTAGCAGCAGATTCTAAAGCTTTGTCATAATATTTTGGATGATCAACAAAAACTACATCTCCATCTTCAACTACATGAATTTCATTAATTCCTTTTACTGAAAAATTTTCATCACCAATAAATTTAGTATTTGTGATTTTAGCAATTTCTTTTAAAGTATAAACTCTTGGAAATTTCATTTTTTTTCTTTTTGTTTATTTGTTTGTTGATTTGGATATTACATTCTATCAAACTGAACATTGAATATTGAACACTGAATTTACGCTTTTACACGTTCCATATAAGTTCCTTTTTCAGTTTCAATTTTAATTAAATCACCTTCATTTATAAATAAAGGAACATTAACTCTAGCACCAGTTTCAACAGTAGCAGGTTTAGTAGCATTTGTTGCCGTATTTCCTTTTACTCCAGGTTCTGTATGTGTAATTTCAAGTACAACGCTAGAAGGCATATCAACAGCTAAAGGAATTTCATCTTCGGCTCTTACTATTACTGTAACAACTTCACCTTCTTTTAATAAATCTACAGAATCTATAGTTTCCTTAGGTAAAGTAATTTGGTTATAATCAACTTGATTCATAAAATGGTACATGTCACCTTCTGGATATAAGTATTGATATTTACGAGTTTCAACTCTTACTTCTTCAATTTTATGACCAGCAGAAAAAGTATTATCTATAACTTTACCTGTTGTTAAACTTTTAAGTTTAGTTCTAACAAAAGCAGGACCTTTACCTGGTTTTACATGTTGAAATTCAATAATTTTGAATGTATCATTATTATAAATAATACAAAGTCCTTTTTTAATATCTGATGTACTTGCCATTTTATGTTTATTTGTTAATACTTTTAGTTTAATTTTTGTTTTAAGGATTACTTGTGTAACCTTTCATAATTCCTCTTTTAGAGTTTTTAATAAATTGTAATATTAAATCTCTTTCAGATGTTGCTTCATATTCTGCTTCAATAATACCAACAGCTTGTGAAGTGTTATTATTTTTTTGATAAAGAATTCTATAAATATCTTGAATTTCATGAATTTTTGGAGATTCATATCCTCTTCTTCTTAATCCTATTGAATTAATACCAATATATGATAAAGGTTCTTTTGCTGCTTTAGTAAATGGGGGAACATCTTTTCTAACTAATGATCCACCAGAAATCATAGCATGTGCTCCAATATGAATAAATTGATGAATTCCCGAAGAACCACCAATAATTGCATATTCTCCAACTGTTACATGCCCAGCAAGTAAAACACCATTAACTACAATAACATTATTTTTTATAATACAATCGTGAGCTATGTGAGCTGTAGCCATAATTAAACAATCATCTCCAATTTCAGTTTTACCATAAGCACTAGTACCTCTATTAATAGTAACGCATTCTCTTATTGTTACATTATTACCAATAATTACTTGCGAATCTTCACCATCAAATTTTAAGTCCTGTGGAATTGCAGAAATTACAGCACCTGGAAAAATTCTACAATTTTCACCAATTACAGCACCTTCCATAATTGTTACATTAGAGCCAATCCATGTTCCAGAACCTATTTTTACATTATTATGTATTGTAGTAAATGGTTCAACAACAACATTTCTTGCTATTTTTGCACCTGGATGTATATATGCTAAAGGTTGATTCATAATTTATAATTTTTTATGTAGTAGTTGTGTGTTATTTTTTAGGAGCGTCTGGATTTCGTACTATTTGTGCCATCAATTGAGCTTCGGCAACTAATTTTCCATTTGCATATGCGTATGCTTGCATATGACAAATACCTCTTCTAATAGGAGTTATTAAATCAGCTTTAAATATTAATGTATCTCCAGGTAAAACTTTTTGTTTAAATTTAACATTTTCCATTTTCATAAAATATGTTAAGTAATTTTCTGGATCTGGAACAGTACTAAGTACTAATACTCCACCACATTGAGCCATTGCTTCAACTTGTAATACTCCAGGCATCACAGGTGCTCCAGGAAAATGTCCAATAAAAAATGGTTCATTCATTGTTACATTTTTCATTCCAATTACATGTGTGTCAGATAATTCTAAAATTCTATCTATAAGTAAAAACGGAGGTCTATGAGGTAATATTTCCATTATTTGATGAATATCCATCAATGGTTTTGCATTTAAATCAACTTTAGGAACATAATTTCTTTTTTCGAATTTTATGCGCTTAGCTAATTTTTTAGCAAAATTTGTGTTTATTTTATGCCCTGGTTTATTTGCAATTACTTTTCCTTGAAGTCTTATACCTACCAAAGCTAAATCACCAATAACATCTAATAATTTATGTCTTGCTGCTTCATTTGGCCAATGAAGAGTTAGATTATCAAGTATTCCATTTGGTTTTACTTGTAAATCATCTTGATTGAAAGCTTTTTTAAGCTTGGTCATAGTTTCATCAGAAAGTTCATTGTCAACATAAACAATAGCATTGTTTAAATCACCACCTTTTATTAAATTATTATCTAAAAGCATTTCAATTTCATGAAGAAAACTAAATGTTCTAGCATTAGATATTTCTTTTTTGAAATCTTTTATATTTTCAAGATTTGCATTTTGAGTTCCTAAAATATTTGTACCAAAATCAACCATAGTTGTAATTTTATAGTTGTCAGAAGGCATAATCATAATTTCACTTCCTGTTTCTTCATCAGTAAATGAAATATTTTCAGTAATAACATAAACTTCTCTTTCAGCATCTTGTTCAATTAATTCAGCTTTTTCTAATGCTTCAATAAAAAATTTAGACGAACCATCCATAATTGGAGGTTCGGGTGCGTTGATTTCTATTATAAGGTTATCAATATCTAATCCAACTGCAGCTGCTAAAACATGTTCTGAGGTGTTTATAACAACCCCGTTTTTTTCAAGGTTTGTTCCTCTTTCAGTTGCAACTACATATTGAGCAAGCGCTTCAACTGTTGGTGTTCCTTCTAAATCTGTACGAACAAAAGTAAAGCCATTATTAATTGGAGCTGGTTTTAAAGTCATTAAAACTTTATTACCTGTATGCAATCCAACACCTTCTAATGAAACTGATTTTTGAATAGTTTTTTGTTTTATAATTTCCATATTATCTAGTTAGTGATGATATTATATATAATTTATTCATTTATTTTTTTCTCAATTTTAGAAATTCTTTGAACTATTGTAGGCAAGTTTTTAAAATGAATGTAAGATCTATTAAAATCATTAAAATTAAAAGCTCTATAACCTTGAACAACCTCATTGTCTTTTACTGATTTTGCAACTCCAGAAGTCGCTTGAACTCTAACGTTATTACCTACTTTAATATGTCCGATAATTGCTACTTGACCACCAATCATGCAATTTTCACCAATTTTTGTGGATCCAGCTACACCAGATTGCGCAGCAATTACAGTATTTTTTCCAATTTCCACATTATGAGCAACTTGGATTAGGTTATCTAATTTTACACCTTTTCTAATAATTGTAGACCCTAAAGTAGCTCTATCAACAGTAGTTGCTGAACCAATTTCCACATTATCTTCAATAATTACATTTCCAATTTGAGGCATTTTTTGATACTCTCCATTTTCATCAGGTAAAAAACCAAATCCATCAGCACCAATTATTGCACCAGAATTAATATTACAGTTTTTACCTATTATAGTTTCTGAATAAACTTTTGCTCCTGAAAAAAGTGTAGTATTATCTCCAATAACGCTATTATCTCCTACATAAGAATTAGGATATATTTTTACATTATCACCTAATATAACATTGTTTCCAATATATGCAAAAGCTCCAATATAAACATCATTTCCTATTTTTGCAGATTCACTAATAAAGCTAGGTTGTTCAATACCTACTTTATGTAATTTTATTTGATTGTAATAAGAAAGAAGAGTAGAAAATGCATTTCCTGCATCTTTTACTTTTATTAAAGTTAAACTAACCTCTTTTTCTGGTGTAAAATCATTATTTACAATAGCAATTGATGCTTTAGTAGTGTATAAATAATTTGTATATTTTTGATTTGACAAAAAAGTTAAAGAACCATTTTCTCCTTCTTCTATTTTAGAAAGTTTAGACACCTCTACATCTGGATTACCTATAACTTCACCTTCTAAAATCTCGGCTATTTGTTTTGCTGTAAATTTCATTGTCTGCAAAAGTAAGAAATTATTAAATGATTAAAGATTAAATGTTTTAAAAAAAGTGCTATTTGGGTGAAGATAAATAATATTTTACAACAGGTTTAGTTAGAGCCAATAGGTTTAAATGATCTGATGCATCAACAATATCTTTTAATTTACCATTTTTAAATATGATGTTTATTGGGCTTTTATCTGTAGAGTATGCATGGTTTGACACTTTTCCGTCTAATACAAAATACGAAACTTCTTTATCGGAAAGGTTTAAAGTATTTTTAATATTATTTGTTATTGTGTCAATTTTAGATTTATTAAAAGGCTTATTTTGTAATTTTATTTTTGGTAATTTTCTTTGAATAATTGATTTACTTAACATAGATAATACTTTATCATCGTGATTTTGCCAAGATTTAATTGCTGATAGAATATCATAATCATCTAAATTTGAGAAGACTTCTAATACATTATTATTAAAACTATCTTTAGTTATTTTTGTTGTTAAAAAATATTGTAGAGCTTCACTTGCATTTAGTTTAACACCATTTTTTGTTAGTTCTTTTGCTCTTTGTAAAATTTTAACTAGAATTCTTTCGGCTATTAAACCTGTTTTATGGAGGTATACTTGCCAATACATTAATCGTCTTGCAATAATAAATTTTTCAACTGAATAGATTCCTTTTTGTTCAACTACTAATTCATCATTTTTAACATTAAGCATCGTGATAAGTCTTTCGGAATTTACATTTCCTTCAGCAACACCAGTATAAAAACTATCTCTTTTTAAATAATCTAGTCTATCAATATCTAATTGACTAGATATTAATTGATTTAAAAATTGTCTTTTATGTTTTCCTTTAAATATTTCAATAGCTAATGTTAATTTACCATTAAACTCATCATTTAATTTTTCCATAAACCTTAATGAAATATCTTCATGAGAAATTTCATTTACTATACTATTTTCTAATGCATGAGAAAAAGCTCCATGTCCAATATCATGTAATAAAATAGCTATATTTAAAGCTTCTTCTTCATTATTTGAAATACTAACACCTTTAAACCTTAATACTTGTACAGCTTTTTGCATTAAATAAGTACAACCAATAGCATGTTGAAATCTTGTATGATGAGCTCCAGGATAAACCATGTATGACATTCCCATTTGTGAAACTCTTCTTAAACGTTGAAAATAACGATGTTCAATTAAATCGAAAATTAATTCACTTGGAATTGTAATAAAACCGTAAATTGGGTCGTTTATTATCTTTAGCTTATTCATACAGCAAATGTAGTGAAAAAGTTACTGAACAATTATAATATAAAATTTAACATTCAAAATTAAGTATATGATAAACATTCTTTGGGTAGATGATGAAATTGATTTATTAAAACCACATATAATATTTTTAGAAAAAAAAGGGTATAGTGTTACTAAAGCAACTAATGGTACTGATGCTATAGATATTATTTCTGATGAACGCAATATTGATATAGTTTTTCTTGATGAAAATATGCCAGGATTAACAGGTATTGAAACTTTAGCTCAGGTTAAAGAAATAAGGCCTAATTTACCCGTTGTAATGATTACTAAAAGTGAAGAGGAATATATTATGGAAGAGGCTATTGGTTCAAAAATAGCTGATTATCTTATTAAACCTGTTAACCCAAATCAGATATTACTGAGTTTAAAAAAGAATTTAGATCATTCTAGATTAGTTTCTCAAAAAACTACTTCTAACTATCAACAAGAATTTCGTAAAATATCCATGGATTTATCTATGGTTAATAGTTATGAAGATTGGATAGAACTTTATAAAAAACTTGTTCATTGGGAAATTCAATTAGAATCAATTGCAGATTCTGGAATGATTGAAATACTAAATGCTCAAAAAAATGAAGCAAATTCATTATTTTTTAAATTTATTAAAAAAAATTATGAGTATTGGTTTGAAAATGGAAATGTAGACAAGCCAATTTTATCAAATGATTTATTTAAAAAAGTAATTAAACCAGAATTAAATAAGAATAATGGTACATTATTAATTGTTATTGATAATTTACGTTATGATCAATTACGAGTTATTGAGCCAATTATTAATCAATATTATAAAAAAGAAAAAGAAGTTCCTTTTTATAGTATTTTACCTACAGCAACACAATATGCTAGGAATGCAATTTTTTCAGGGTTAACTCCTGCTGAAATGGAAAAACAACATCCAGATTATTGGAAAAATGATACAGATGAAGGTGGTAAAAATCTTTTTGAAAATGAATTTTTAAAAGCACAATTACAAAGATTAAGATTAGATATTAAACATGAATATTATAAAATTACTACTTTAACCAAAGGTAAGGATTTAGCTGATAATTTTAATAAAATAAAAGATAATGATTTAACTGTTATAGTTTATAATTTTGTTGATATGTTATCACATTCAAGAACAGAAATGGATATGATTAAAGAGCTTGCAAGTGATGATAAAGCTTATAGGTCATTAACTTTGAGTTGGTTTAAAAATTCACCTTTATTAGAAATGATTACAAAAGCTCATGAATTAGGATTAAAATTAATTATTACAACAGATCATGGTACTATTAATACTTCTAAACCAACAAAAGTAATAGGAGAGAAGAATATATCTTCTAATTTACGATATAAAACTGGTAGAAGTTTATCTTATCAAGATAAAGATGTATATGCAGCTACAGATCCTTCAAAAATAGGATTACCAACAGGGTATATGACAAGTTCTTATATTTTTGCTAAGGAAGATTTGTTTTTTGCTTATCCTAATAATTATAATCATTATGTAAAGTACTTTAAAAATACTTATCAGCATGGTGGTATTTCTCTAGAAGAAATGATTATACCTTGTGTAGTATATAAAGCTAAATAAATAAAAATAATGAAAATAGTTTTTGCAACAAATAATAAAAATAAAATTAAAGAATTACAATCTTTATTACCAAAATCAATTGCATTACTAAGTCTTGAAGATATTAATTGTTTTGAAGAAATTGAAGAGACTGAGTTAACACTACAAGGTAATGCTAAGTTAAAAGCAGATTACATTACAAGTAAATATGGTTATGATTGTTTTGCAGATGATACTGGATTAGAAGTTGATTTTTTGCGTGGTGCTCCAGGTGTTTACTCAGCTAGATATGCTGGTGAAGAAGCAAATTCAGATAATAACATGAAAAAGTTATTAACGGAATTAAAAGGAGTGGATAATAGAAAAGCTAAATTTAAAACTGTTATTTGCTTAAATTTAAAAGATAAACAATACTTTTTTGAAGGAATTTGCAAGGGTGAAATTTTAACAGATAAAACAGGTGGTAGTGGTTTTGGATACGATCCTATTTTTAAACCAGAAGGTTTTGATCTTTCTTTTGCTGAAATGAGCATAAGACAAAAAGGTAAAATTAGCCATCGAGGAAATGCAGTTGCAAAATTAATTGCATTTATAGATAACAAACTTACATAGATATGGTATATCATTGGTGATTAAAGAGAAGAGATTCCTGCCTTAGCAGGAATGACAGGAGAATTTTTAACTGTTTAAAAAGTCTTTAAATTTTTTAATTGTAAATATTTTATATATCATAAGTATAATGGCTGTGCCTTGAAAAATAGAACCAAAAGTTATGATTAGATTACTA
>Ga0256844_10000599_pt1 | contig 13821 bp, 14 predicted proteins | sample MusselsmetaG_FD_189100 | JGI IMG/M metagenome (GOLD analysis project Ga0256844, IMG submission 189100) | Mussel associated microbial communities from hydrothermal vent at the East Pacific Rise, Pacific Ocean - Mussels | ecosystem: Host-associated > Mollusca > Shell > Unclassified ... | reverse complement strand
AGTAGTCTATGGAGGCAAATGCAAAAGCCAAACCAAAAAGTATAGCAAGTAGGTTTTTTATATAGAGTTTAGCAAGGTATCTAAAATGAAGTGAAGGGTTGAGTAGGCTCATGTATTTAATCCATCTATAGACTTAAGGCTATAATGCGACTTCACTTCATTTAGACTTTCATCTTTCTCCAATGCCTTACATGCTTTTGATACATGTGTGATTAATTTTTCTATTACTGCTATTTCTTCTAAAGAAAAATCATGTAGTACATAATCAGCTACTTGCGATCTATGTTCTGGTTTTCCCACTCCTATGCGTACACGTAAGTACTCTTTGGAAATTTGTGTATCTAACGACTTTAGCCCATTGTGTCCACCATGTCCACCACCTCTTTTAAAACGTACTGCCCCAAAAGGTATATCTATATCATCATGTATAACGATAATATCTGCTATTTCTACTTTGAAAAAATGTTTTACAGGCTGTACTGACTTACCTGATAGGTTCATAAAAGTAGTAGGTTTTAAAAAAAGTGAATTTGTACTTCGGTATAAGTTACCATGAAAAGGTTTTTTTGATATATCACGAGCTTCAGAGTCACTGACAAGTCTGTCAATAACTCTGAAGCCGATATTATGTCGTGTATCTTCGTATTGTGATCCTGGGTTACCTAGACCTACGAATAACGTCATTATTTAGCTTTAATTACACCACAAACAGCAACATTTTCTCTGTCCATTAACTTACAGTTTGCAGGTACTTCAACGCTTTTAACAAGTATAGACTGGTCTCTATCAAGTGCTTCAACATTAAGATCAAATTTAGCTGGCATATCTTCAATAGCCCCTCTAACTTTTAATCTCTTTTTAGACAAAACAAATACACCTTTATTTTTAAGACCTACTGGTACTCCGTGTGTTGTTACTGGTACAAGGAAGTTTGTTACTTGTCCTGGTACTGCTACTCTTAGGTCAACATGTTTTACATCACCATTCACAGGGTGTAGTTGATACTCTTGTATTACTACTTTTAACTCTTTATCGCCCACTTTAACTGCGAACGCTAGGCTCTCCTTATTTCTCACTGCTCTTACAAACTCACCACGCTTAAACGCTGCTTGAATGTTCTCTACACCATTTGCATAAAGATTTGCAGTCAGATAGCCATCTCTTCTAAGCAGTGTTGATGTACGCTTTCCGATACTCTCTCTAACGATACCTTCTAACATTTATATGTCCTTTAAAATAATTCATTTCACAATTTATATTTAGTAAAATAGACGCGAATTATACCTAAACTATATTAAACCCTGTACTATAAAGGTTCCTCGTTTTCTTCTTCTTTAAAGTCGAAAACATCTGCTTCTTTTTCTGAAGCGTTATCTTGCATAATAGCACCTTTACCTACACCATCCATCTTAAGTTTCATATCTGCAGGGTTTGTAGCATACTCAAGTGTTACTTCTTCTGTTATTCGCCCTTCTCTCAAAAGATCTAAAAGTGCTTGATCAAAAGTCTGTGTACCATAAATCTCTTTACCTTCAAAAAGTGCATCAGGTATCTCATAATCACGGTCTTCTATGATTAGTTGCTCAATCCTAGCAGTTTTCTTTAATATCTCAATAGCTGCAGCTCTACCACCCATCTTGGTAGGTATAAGTCTTTGTGATATGACCCCTTCAAGTACAGATGCCAAAGAACCTCGTATACGGTTTTGCTCTTCTTTCCCAAACATACCCACTATTCTGTCTACGGTCTCTTTTGCATCAAGTGTATGTAGGGTGGAAAATACCAAGTGTCCTGTATTGGCAGCATGAAGTGCAATATCTATGGTCTCTAGATCCCTCATTTCTCCGACAAGTATAATATCAGGGTCTTCTCTAAGGGCAGCTCTTAGTGCATCAGAAAATGAGTGAGTATCCTGTCCAATAGCCCTTTGGTTTATCAGGCAACCTCTATCTTTATGAATGAACTCTATTGGATCTTCTACAGTAATAATATGCTTTTTTTCTTCTCTATTTATCTTATCAATTATCGCTGCAAGAGTAGTGGATTTACCAGAACCAGTTACTCCTGTAACCAATACTAGTCCACGTTGAATATTAGTAAAGCTTTCTATAACTTCAGGTAAATTAAGCTCTTCAAGTGTTGCAATTTTCACAGGGATAATACGGAATACTGCAGACAATCCATCCATTTGATGAAAAAAATTTACCCTAAAGCGGTGTTCTTCTCCTAAAACATAAGTAAAGTCAAGGTTTTTATCTTCTTTTAGTTTTTTATATTGTTGTTCAGTAGTAATATCTCTAGCAATTTGATCTACCATTTCAGCAGTTAAAGTATCTGTCCCTAACATTTTCAAAAGCCCATCAACACGTACTCTAACTATCGCTCCAGACTTAACATGAAGGTCTGAACCTTTATTACTTACCATCGTTCTAAGATAAAGTTTAAGTTTTTCTTCCATGGTTACCCTTAGTTCAAAGTCATTTATTTTAACGTATCTAGCATCTCTTGAAACGCTTTTTCAAAGGCTTCTAGCCCATCTTTAAGTAACTGTGCATATACTTCATCCATATCAAAGCCATTGTCAGATAATTTGGTAAAATATCCATTAACTTCGGACTCTTCTATAGGTAATTTAGGTGTAGATGCAGGTCTCTCAATATATGATTCTATTGTAGATAAAGGAGCAGTATTGACTGAATGAGGTGCAAGAAGCTCTCTCATGTAATAATCACTTACTAGTTCATTTCCCTTAACACCTGTACTTGCAAACAGTGTTCGTACTGCAGGGGTATGGTTGGTCTCTATAAGGTTATATATTTTTGCAGCATTGTAAATACCCGTTTTTGAGACATCTAGACCTTCACTTGCTAAATCTTTGTCTAACATTCTGTCAAAACGGCTCACAAATACTGAGATAACAGCTTCACAACGTCCCCCACCAGAAGCTTCAAAAGCATCAAGTCCTTTTTTCATGGCTTTTAAACATCTGCTTGCTTGCTTTGGAGAAAAAACAAGTGTTGCATTGACTGAGATACCTGTACTTAGGAGTGTTGTCATCGCATCATAACCAGCATCTGTTGCAGGTACTTTCACCATAACATTTGGCTGACTAATAGTAGTAAAAAGTCTTTTACCTTCTTCTATGGTTCCTTGCGTATCATTAGATAAAAATGGATCAACTTCTATAGAGATGTATCCATCATTTCCAGCATCATATGCGTCTCGTAAAGCTAGAGCAGCTGCACGTATATCTTCTATGGCAAGTGCCTCATACTTCTCTTTAGGACTCTTCCCCGTTAAAGAATTTAACTGTTCTTTGTAGGCAGCAGAGGTGGTAATGGCAGATGCAAATATAGAGGGGTTAGAAGTAGCCCCATTAATAATACCTTTTTCTATTAAAGCAGGAAACTCATTTTTCAAATAATCTCTTTCTACAAAGTCCAACCACAAAGAGAAATTTATGTCTCTATTTACCATTTTTATTCCTTATATGCCCATGTTAAGTTTTTCCAAAAACCTCTATCAGTATGTTTTTCTATAGATACTTCAAGCGCATCTAGAAATATATCTCTAGGTACAATCTCAGCTCCCATACGCATCATATGATCTGTTTTCATTTGGCAGTCTATAAAATCATAGCCTCTACTACCTAAGACATCACTTAGTGCTTTAAAAGCTACCTTCGATGCATCTGATACCAAAGAGAACATAGACTCACCAAAAAATGCTCTTCCATAGGCTACTCCATAAAGACCACCAACAAGTTCCCCATCTTTATGTACCTCAACAGAGTGGGCATAGCCCTCTTTGTGTAGCCGTATGTAGGCTTCTTTTATTTCACTTACTATCCATGTAGATTCTTGTCCTTCTCTATATACTGTGGCACAATGACGAATAACATCAGAAAAATGTTTATCAAAAGTGACAGTAAACTTTCCAGAACGTAACACACGTTTAAATGATTTACGTACTATGAACTTGTCAGGGTAAAGGAGTAATCGTGGGTTTGGTGACCACCAAAGTATAGGATCATCTTTCGCATACCAAGGGAATATTCCCTTTTTATATGCAGCTAGTAATCTATCAGGAGAGAGGTCTCCCCCATACGCAAGTAAGCCTTCTTCTGAGGCCAACCTAGGGTTAGGAAACACCAAAGCATGACTACTTAGTAATGGTGGCGAATAATATACCTCTTCATAGTCCATAAAATAACTATTTTGATATAAAGTCAAATACTAATTTTTCTTTTTTGTAACTTACTTTTACAGAGCCACCTTTTTTAAGCTTACCAAAGAGCATTTCATCAGTCAATGCCCCTTTAATCTTCTCATCTATTACACGTGATATATGTCTAGCACCATAACGCTCATCGTAACCCTCTTCTGCAAGGTAAGCTTTTGCTTTTTTGTCTAACTTCACTTTTACTTTTTTATCTTTGAGTAAGCGGTTTAACTTGTCAAGCTCTCTATCTACAATAATAGTAAGTTCATCTAGTCCTAGTGCATTAAACTCTATCGTTCCTGAGAGTCTATTTCTAAACTCTGGAGAGAAGAATGCTTTTAGTGCTTTATCTGTTTTTGATGAAGTATCTTTGTTAAAGCCCATCACATTGGCTTCTTTAGTTCCCAAGTTAGATGTCATAATAAGCACAACATTTTTAAAGTCTGAGACTACACCGTTGTTATCTGTAAGCTTTGCACCATCCATAACTTGAAGTAAGATATTCATAATATCTGGATGTGCTTTTTCTATCTCATCTAATAGTAATACTGTGTGAGGATGCTTTTTTATCATTTCTGTAAGCAATCCACCTTGTTCGTATCCTACATAACCTGGAGGTGCACCTACTAATCTAGAGATAGTATGTGGTTCCATATACTCAGACATATCTAGTCTTTCAAAGTGTACATGCATAGTTTTTGCTAGTTGTGTTGCAAGTGCAGTTTTACCAACACCTGTAGGTCCCACAAACAAAAAGCTTCCTATAGGTCTATCATCAGAGTTTAACCCTGCGTAAGAACGCTTAATAGCCGTTGCCAATGCAGATATAGCTGTGTCTTGTCCTATGATGTGAGATGCTAAGTCTTTTTCTAATGTTTTTAATTTTTTAGTATCATCCCCACCTATTACAGTAGATGGAAGTTTCAGCATTTTTGATACAGACAACTCAATGTCGGAGGGCTGCACAATAATATTACTCTTACCTTTTAACATAAAGTGTGCACCCACTTCATCTATAATATCCATCGCTTTATCTGGCAAGAACCTCTCATGTAAATATTTCACTGAAAGGTCAATGGCAGACTGAAGTGCTGCATCAGAAAAGCTAATGCTATGATAGTCTTCATACTTGTGTTGCACACCTTTTAGAATGATAAACGTATCTTCTATACTTGGTTCATCTACATCTATTTTTGCAAATCTACGGCTAAGTGCTTTATCTTTGTCAAAGAAGTTTCTATATTCAGAGTAAGTGGTCGCACCTATACACTTGAGGTCACCACGAGCAAGGGCAGGTTTAAGCAAGTTAGAAGCATCCATGCTCCCTCCACTCGTTGCACCTGCTCCTACCATGGTATGTATCTCATCTATAAACATAATGGCATCTTTTTGTTTACCCATTTCAGAGATGATACCCTTAAGACGCTTCTCAAAGTCACCTCTATATTTTGTACCAGCTACAAGTGCTCCCATATCTAGTGCGTACACTTTCGAGCCTTGAAGTATATTTGGCACATCATCCTCAGATATACGAAGTGCCAGTCCTTCAGCGATAGCAGTTTTACCCACCCCTGGTTCACCTACGAGTAAAGGGTTGTTTTTCTTACGACGACAAAGTGTTTGCATCACACGTTCTATCTCATCGACACGTCCTATGACAGGGTCTATTTTTCCTGTTTTGGCAAGTGCTACTAATTCCATCGTATATTTAGATAAGAAAGTCTCTTTACCCTCTTCGCTTTTTTCCTCAATATCAAGGTCTTGCGTCCCTTTGTTATGAGAGATGACTTCAAGTATGTCTACACGAGAGATACCCTCTTTTTTCATAAGGTACACTGCGTATGCATGCTCTTGCATAAAAATAGCTGCTACCATATCACCAATGGAAGCTTCGACTCTACCTGAAGAGTGTATGTGTGTCATCATGTCGTTTATCGCACGTGAAAGTGCTACCGTCTCAAAAGGCTCTACTGCTTCTTTTAGTGAAGGAATAGTCTGACTCATATGCTTTACGATACCAGTCTCAAGTGCTGTCATATCTGTACTTAATGTAGAAAATATATCTGCCCCTGCATCAGATCTAACGATAGACAAAAATACATGTTCTACTGTCAAGTACTCATGTCTGTTCTCTTTTGCATATTCTACAGCTTGTTTAAAAACATCATTTAATGCAATACTAATCATATTAACTATCCTCTTCAATGGTGGCTAAAAGTGGAAATTCACTTTGCTTAGCTCTTTGTTTTACCTGTTGTGCTTTGGTTTGTGCTATTTCAAAACTATACACACCACAAATCGCTTTTTCATGTTCATGTATTTGAAACATGATTTGCTCTGCTTGCTGTTGTGTTTTATGAAAAACACCTGTCAGTATCTCTACTACAAAGTCCATACTTGTGTAGTCGTCATTGTGTAAAAGTACTTTATACATTTGGGGTTCTTCAAGCTCCAACGCGACATCAAACTCTTCTTCTAATCTTGGCACTATCTATCCTTAACTCTTTATTATGTTATTGTACTATTTTTAATTTCTACTATAATTATAGCAAAAAATGTATAGGAATCGTGAATGCCTTCTATTTTCATCACCGCTACGGGTACCAATGTTGGGAAAACCTATACTACTATTAAACTTATAGAAGCACTCGCAGCTAAAGGTTTAAAAGTAGGTGTGTACAAACCCATAGAAACAGGTGTAATATCCACAGCACCTGATGCTACTATACTACTTCAAGCTTGCCAAAAGGTAAATGAGAATTTTAAAAAATTAAAACCACTTGATATCACAGCCTACACATTCACTTTACCTGCAGCTCCTTTTTGTGCAGATGTAAACCAAAGCATAGATATACAACGCATCATAGACAAACATGACGAACTAGCCCTCCTTTGTGACATCCTCCTAGTAGAAGGTGCAGGTGGTCTCATGGTTCCCATCACCAAAGACTTTCATGTGATAAACCTCATCAAAAAGCTCAATGCCAAAACACTTTTAGTAACACCCAGTAGATTGGGCTGCATCAACGACACAGTCCTTTCTATCTTGGCTTTGAAAACATTTTATATTGACTTTGACTGGTGTGTAAATGTGTATGAAGACAAAGAGAACTTTTCCGAAGTGACACAGCCTTATTATGATCAAGTATTTGATGGGTGGTGGAGTGTTGATAGTGGATTACAAAAGTTTATTAGTAGCTATAAGCTATAATATCAGATAAACATCAAGGACAGTCATGCAACACCTAGTAGATACCGATGACCTAACAAACCTACAGATACAAAGCCTACTAGATGATGCCAAATCTTTTAAGGCACATCGTCCACCACAACTACTTAATGACAAACTTCTCATCACTCTTTTCTTTGAAGCTTCTACACGAACTAGGAGTTCTTTTGAGGTGGCGGCTAAAAGGCTTGGGGCTTCTATGGTGCATTTGGACCCTTCTAGGTCTTCCTCTAAAAAAGGTGAATCTTTAGAAGATACTTTTGCAAACCTGTGTGCGATGGAACCAGATGGTATCATAGTAAGGCATTCTGAAAATGACACACCTAAAAAACTGGCAGATATGAAAAAAAGCCCTGTTATAAATGCAGGGGCAGGAAGTTATGCACACCCTACCCAAGCATTACTAGACCTCTTTACTATGGTAGAGTATTTTGGGGGAGAAATTAAAGGAAAAACCATCGCCATTGTAGGAGACATAGTAAGTTCTCGTGTAGCATCTTCTGGTATTCGCCTACTTACTCGTATGGGTATGCATGTATTACTTATAGCACCCAAACAATTCATGCCTGAGTCTGACTTGCCACAGTACAAAAATTTAGAAGATATTATGGACAAAGTTGATGTCATTATGAGCCTCCGTGCCCAACTAGAACGCCATGATACAGAACTCTTTGAAGACTACGATGACTACGCAAAGCAGTACTGTATCACCTCAGAACGTATGAAAAGCAGAGACATCATGATCATACACCCAGGACCTGTCATGCGAAATATAGACATCTCAGACGAGATGCTAGCAGACCCTAGATGCAAAGTGCTTACACAGGTAAAAAATGGCGTGTTTATGCGTATGGCTATTTTGAAGTTATTATTGTTAGACTCATAAGCTTATAATAATTTAGATTCGGAAATGTACGATTAAGTCATATATGATGTTTAGATGGTTTCTCAGATTCAAGCATATTAATGGTAGAATATTCTCTTTTAAATTTTACTGCCACGTAATACATGGTAGATAAGAGGATAGTCTAATGAGACACTTTTTAACACTTAAAGATTTTACTAAAGAAGAAATCTTAGAGATGATAGTACTAGCACAGAAAATAAAAGTACAAACCAAAGAGCGTAAGTTTGTTCCATATATGGAGAATCAAACACTTGGTATGATATTTGAAAAGTCTTCTACTCGTACACGTGTGAGCTTTGAGACGGGTATCTATCAGCTTGGTGGTGTAGGATTGTTCTTGTCATCTAACGACATACAACTTGGACGTGGAGAGCCAATGAAAGACACAGCTCGTGTCATAAGCCGAATGGTCGATATGGTAATGATACGGACTTTTGAGCAAGAAAAACTTGAAGAGTTTACTAAGTACTCTAAAGTACCTGTTATCAACGGTCTTACAGACTCTTATCACCCAGTGCAACTTATGACTGACTACCTTACTATGATAGAGTTCGGCAAAGATAAAAACCCAGTAGTGGCATATGTTGGAGATGGAAACAACATGACCCACTCATGGCTTATGCTTGCAGCGAAACTTGGCTTTGAGCTTCGTGTCGCTACACCACAAGGGTATGAATGTAACATAGACATCATACTTGAAGCCATGGCACTAGCTGGAGAGTCTGGAGCTAAAATAACCTTCAGTAACGACCCAAAAGTGGCAGTCAAAAACTGTGATGTGGTGACTACGGACACATGGGTATCTATGGGGCAAGAGGACGAAAAAGAAGAGCGTGTAAAAGCCTTTGATGGTTATATTGTAGATGAGGTTCTCATGAACTTAGCAAAACCTGATGCCATCTTCTTGCACTGCCTACCTGCTTACCGTGGCTACGAAGTAAGTGAAGAGACGTTTGAAAAACATGAAGAGGTCATCTTCACAGAAGCAGAAAATAGGCTACATGCCCAAAAAGGAATTATGGTCTGGCTCGACAATCAACGAAAAAAAGATAAAAAGTAACAAATAGAACATTGACTTTTAAACAAATAATGGATATAAACAAAGCATGAGCAAACAACCAGAAGACATCTTTAATTTCACTGCCACTAGTGAAGACTGCATCAAGTGTGGAAAATGCATCCCTGTATGTACCATACACCAAATAAATCCAGATGAAGCTACCTCTCCACGTGGATTCATAGAGCTTCTTGGTGCTTACCAGCAAGGACACCTAGAACTAGATAAAAATGCCAAAGATATTTTCGAGACTTGTTTTTTATGTACCAACTGTGTCGATGTCTGTCCTAATTCACTAGCAACTGATATGGTCATAGAAGAGGTACGTGCAGACATTGCCGATAAATTTGGTATAGCATGGTTTAAGCGTGGTTTTTTCTTCTTGCTTCGTAACCGTAAAATCATGGATTTTGTAATGAAAATGGGCTTCATGTTTAAGACTTGTGCTCTAGCACAAGATGACAAAGATAGAGGACTTCGCACAAGGTTTTCGCTACCTATGATAAAAAAAGGAAGACTCCTCCCTTCTATGGTAAAAACCAGCTTTTTAAACAGCTACCCAGAAAAGATACCAGCACCAAAACAAGAGACAAAGAACCAACGTATAGCACTCTTTATAGGCTGTTTAGCAAACTATAACTACACAGGTATAGGTGACTCACTAGTGGACATTTTAAAAGAGCTAAACATAGACATCTTTATACCCAAAGACCAACTCTGCTGTGGTGCACCAGCCTACTTTACAGGGGATGTAAGTTCTGTAGAATATATGACAAAAAAGAACATAGAATACTTTGAAAGCTTTATGGATGACTGTGATGCCATGCTCATCCCTGAGGCTACCTGTTCTGCGATGATTAAACATGACTGGCAAGTATTTTTTAAAAACCATGATATGCCTGAGTGGGAGACCAGAGCCAAAAAGGTAGCCGAGAAAATTCACATGGCTACAGCATGGCTAGATGATAATACACCTCTACAGAAAATACTTAAAGACAAAGGTAAAAAGTTTGACACAGCAGTTACCTACCATGATCCTTGTCATGCTAAAAAGGTGCAAGGTATTTACGAACAACCTCGCAATTTACTCGTACCTAACTACCCTATGATAGAAATGTCAGACTCTGATAGATGTTGTGGATTTGGTGGGGTAACTATGCAAACTGAGAAGTTTCATTTTGCCCAGCTTGCTGGTATGCCAAAAGCAGCGATGATAAAAGAAACTAAAGCACACTATGTAAGTGCTGAGTGTTCTGCATGTAGGATGCAGCTAAGTGAAGCTCTTAACAATGCAGAGGTGGAAACCATCTTTAAAAACCCACTTGAACTTATAGCTCAGTCACTAAAAGATTAGATATTTGTTGCTGGCGCTATAATAAAAATATTATCTTCATCTTCATATCTGTAGCCTAATTTATATCCTAACTTTTCCAAAATACTATGTACGATATAAAGTCCCAACCCAAAGCCTGAACTTCTTTTTTCTTCTTGTGAAAAGGGTTCAGTATAGTAAGAAAGAAGGTTTTTCAAGGGTTCTCCCTTTGAACAAAACTCTATCGTATTTCCAACTGTACGAAGCAAGACATGTTTATCTTGACTATATTTAATACCATTGTCTAACAAGTTTTTCATTGCTAATGACATGAGTCTTACATCTGTTGTTAATGCAGTATTTTTTACTTCTATAGTTAAACTTCCACTCTCATCCATTAGGAGTACTCTACTCTCTTTGATAAGTTCAGCAAGCATCACATATTCAAAAGTAGGTTCAAAACTTTGTGTAGTCACACGTTCAATTTCTGCAAGTTCTGAAATAAGTTCGTTCATACGTTCAAAGGCACGAACAAGCACTTTCTTGGTACTTTCATCTTCTAGCATTTCTACTACAATACGACCCTTTGTGATAGGTGTTTTAAGCTCATGCATCAAGTTACGCATAAAAAGGTTTTTTGACGTAGAAAGTTCATTAATATGCATGATAGCATCATTAAAGCTTTTTGCAATTTTCCCTATCTCATCATCATATTTATAACTTATGCGTGTCTGCATATCACCTTTTGCAAATTTTTGTATCTGCTTGTGTAGCTTTTTAAGTGGAGAAAGTTTTTTCAGTACTGCTAAATAAAGTAATAACAAAAGCGAAATAAGAAATATTCCTACTGCAATTGCATATTCAAAGTTATAGTTCTTATCTCTATTATCTTTTAACATAAGATTATGCCCCATACGTTGCACATAAATATAATGTTTCTTTTTGATGCCAAAAACACGTACATATCCAGAGGCAGAACCTCCAGAAAATACAGTTTTACCAGATTTTTCAATCTCTTTTTTAAGATTTTTTTCTTCATCTAAACTCACAGGAAGGATGTGAAGTTCATCATAAATATTTGCTAATTCATTCTTATTTGGATTTCGTTGTAACTTTGAAAGAAAGGTTATAGAGACTAGTTGATAGTGTTTATATTCATCAATTTTTTGACGGTCTTTATTCCAATAAAAAAAGAGCCAAAATGTAGATATCAAAATAATAATCGCAATAGAAAAAAGAATATGTATAAATGTTGTAACCGATAAGTTTTTCATCTATTGCTCTATACTCTATCTGATAGAAGATACCCTACACCACGAATGGGCTTTATATAGATATTATCAGAATCTATTTTTGCTATCTTTTGTCGTATGCGAGAGATGATTACATCTATGTTTTTAATGGAAGAATCATCATCAATATGAGTAGACTCATATAAAAGCTGTTCACGGGAGACTGAACCATTTTTATGTTGAATTAGCATCGACAATATGTCATACTCTGCTGCAGTAAGCTCTAAGTATTCGCCCTTAAAGCGTATCTCTCTTGCCTTTACATTTGCCAAAAATAGTTCTTCTTTCTTTTCTGTTTTATCATTTACTGCATGTGTACGTCTTAAAATAGTCTTAATACGCGTTACGAGCTCTCTAGGGTCGTAAGGCTTTGGCATATAGTCATCTGCTCCCCGTTCTAGACCTATAACCTTATCTGTAATATCATCACGTGCAGAAGAGATAATAATAGGGATATTCGTTGCTTCACGTATCTTAGGGATAACTTCTAGTCCATCCATACCTGGCAACGTCAAGTCTAGTATAATTAAATCAAAACTATGTTGTGTTAAAAGTGAAAGTCCTATATATGGGTCTTCTGCACCTATGACCTGCATGTCATACTTTGTTAAATAATTTGTTAATATAAGTGCCAATTCTGGATCATCTTCAATGATGAGTATTTTAATCATCTCTTTCCTTTATTTTTCGCTATAATTTAAATAAACTTTTGTAATTGCAATCAAAAATGAGGTAATCGCGGGACCTAAAATCATACCCCAAAAACCATGAGTGCTCATGCCTGCTAGGATAGAAAAGAATATCACAATAGAGTTAATTTGTATAGTACTTTTAAGTAAATCTTTTTTAATCACTTCGATAATCATAGGCTTCACAAAGGTATCAGCAATAATAGAAATAACTAAGACCGAGTATGTTGCTATCATGATAGCTGTTTGTGAGTCTATCTTCGTCCAAGCATAGAGCGATACAGGTGCCCATACCATTACCCCACCGATAATAGGTACAAGTGAAGCAAAGCCATATATGACACCAAATAGCAGACCATTAAATCCAAAGTAGCTCATCACTATACCAAAAAGAAACCCTTCAAATATAGCTGTAACAATAATGGAATAAAAAACTACTTCCATAGTGGAGGAAACTTCTGCCATCATCTTACTACCTTTTGCAGAAGAGACAGGTAGTAGCTTTAAAATCATCTCAAAAAAATGATTGCCATAGAAATTAATGAAGAAATAAAATACCACTACAAAAAGCATATTTTTCATAAACCCAAGCCCTGCTCCACCAGCAAAAGTAAGATAAGAGGTAGACTCTCTAATATAACTTGTGACCTGTTCGTCACTCAAATATTCAGTTGAAAGTTTTTGTAAAAAAGGTACAGTTTCTACATAGGTTTTTACTACACTTATAGTTTCTTTAATCCCCGCATTGTCAAGCTTGGTAATATAGTCTACCCCTGCTGTCGCCAAATAGACGATAGGAGCAAAAAGAAGTACAGAAAGTAACAATGTAGAGATTCCTGAAGATATCTTTTCAGAGTGTGTCATATCTACAAGCTTTTTAGTTAAGTTAAATGTAGCCATACTGAGTAGTATCGCTACTGTGATAGATAATAAAAAAGGCTGATACACAGAATAGGCACCCATAATTGCCAAAATAAAAAGTACAGTAATCATCAAATTTGATTTAGTCATCAAATAATCCTTCACTCATACCAGAAAGTTTAAAATGTTCATAAGATTTTTGTGTAGCTATACGACCTCGTGCAGTACGTTCTATATAGCCGTTGGCTATAAG
>Ga0256844_10000598_pt1 | contig 13825 bp, 8 predicted proteins | sample MusselsmetaG_FD_189100 | JGI IMG/M metagenome (GOLD analysis project Ga0256844, IMG submission 189100) | Mussel associated microbial communities from hydrothermal vent at the East Pacific Rise, Pacific Ocean - Mussels | ecosystem: Host-associated > Mollusca > Shell > Unclassified ... | reverse complement strand
GCCCGAGTGACATAATTTTGGTTTTGAGCGAGCCTTGGCGAGCTCAAAACCAAAATTATGGCACGAGGGCATACATCTGATACGAAATGGAAGCGAGGTTAGTATCCTATTTCTTACCCAAACTGTCATTTATGTACGTTTTGTCAAAAAAACGCACATTCGGTGTCGTCATCAGCAACACAAATGCGGAAGAATACTAACTTACGAGAACAGCTGTTACCACTTCACGCATTTGGACCCGCAGATTTAACTGACATTCCTCCGCCAAGGAAATATAGGTCAAAGATTTGTAGTATTCTAACTAAAATAAAGCAACAATAACACAGGCTTTTCATTTCATTTGTTATTGTTATTAATACAGCAAGTCTTTCCCAACAACAATCAAAATCAAGCAACTTCAAATGTATTTATGTATTAGGGGAAAACCAGGGCGACGTCAGCGAAAATAGTTCCGTCGAGGTTAGAGTTAAAGGTCAGCCAATCACATTACAGAAAAGTGTGTCACACCGTTATTGACCGTATGTGTGATAACAATATATTACGAACCGGGATATGCTTGCCCGTATGGGTAAGAATCAATCGTATCGAATGGATTATTCTCTAAATAACCATTCGTGTAGCGTCGTGCAGACATGGAATAGAACAGTTCGAATGTTGTTGGTTACTGCTCATTTAAACGATGTATTACGATTTATTACTAGGGATAAATACTCTCCCAAAAGAGAAACGCATAGGTGAAATCGGTTTCTAAATTATCACTATTTTGACGGAGTGGTTGAAATGGTGTTTAGTTTGTCAAATGTTAATGTCTTTTAGTTTCAGAATGGATTCATGTGACAAAACGCACCATATGACTTTGGAAGGTTTAATTCGTGGACGAAAATATACTTCTGCAAATCTAGTCATGCCCGACACGATCAGGTTGACAAAACGCTTTCACCAGGGATAAAAAAGGAACTCCAATATATCATGTTTTATTTTACTGTATGTTAGCTACGTTATTGACGATGAAAAATTCAAAATTTCATAGACTTATCTCATTTCTGAAAAATGTTACATCATCTTGAATGATATAGAATACTTTATTCAGAGGGAGGACGTTCGAAAGAAGGAACAGGCAAATAGACTGAATGTGCACGTGCGGGTATGTAAAGAAGAGCACCAGCACGTGCAAATTGAACCTTTTTGCCCGTTCCTTCTTTCGAACGGCGTCCCCGTGCATACAATAATACGTACTCAAAACTATTTGGTGATCATTATATAAACAGATTTTTTGTTACTGGTGCAATGTTTGTTATTTTTTATATTTTGGTTAGGGCAAAGAAAATAAGAAAATGAAGTTTTTTTGTTTTTAATTCCATGAAGTATTTACCGAGATAATCTACGAAATATGAGTGGCAATGCATTGCAGGCCAAAGTATAGAATGAACATTGACTCTTACATGTAGTTTAAAGATTCACTGAAAAAGAAACATGATATACATATTTTCAGTCATCAGCTATATCATAGAACTTATATTAGTTATTGTATAATTGTATAATATTTTATAATAGAAATTATAATTGCTATTGGGGGAAGTTGGACATGATGACTGCAGAATTCAAAGCGAAAACTGTGTTTCGGACTCTACGTGTTTCGGACTCTACAGATGAAACACATATCTTCCATTATCTTTGAAACGCGACAAAACCATTGCATGAAATTTACACACAATATTTGTACTAAGAGTGTGAATACATAACAGTAAAGTTGAGCTTGCCACATCTTACATAACTAGAGTTATCGACAGTGTTTCGGACTCTACACGCTTTTGACAGAGTACAATAGGCACGTGCATTTCGTGTTACATTTCAATAGAAACCTCCGGGACACCTCGAAAATGACATTTTTGTGTACAGACGAGATTGTATGAAATAAATACCATGAAATGGCTTCCAAATAAGCAACGTTCAATAAGAAATACCCATTTCTTTAAGACACGTGTTAAAAATCATGAAAACTATAACACATGGCACATGCTCTTCAAATCAGCATAACATAATGAGTGATCCATGTATCGAGATAAATTAAACTGCTATATGAAGGTAGTACTTCACGGATTTACCCAATAAAGCTTGTTATAGCATAACCTCCAAGATTATTGAAGAAATGGAGATTCAATATGTCACATACTTTGGATGAAAATCTATAACATGAATTTTCATACAAACAATCATGGTTAATCTAACAGTACACTCAGTTATTCATTTCTATGTCGATTCCAATTGTAAATTGTTTTTGTCTATGCACAGTTCTAACTTTTCCATTAATTTTTGTATTCATTATGGCTTATATTTTTGTGTTAGATGCCTATAACATCACCGCGTCGTGTTTGGCAACCTGATCGTGTCGGGCATTAGTGGAGAAAACACTGCAAACACTATACATGTGAAAACCAGGAAATTGATGAGTGGTTTTGTTGGGTATAGAAAGGTCGTAATCGTGTGTTGAAACATTCACAGTTCTTTGAGATAAGAGCGGATTTCGATATGCCAAGACTGATTTGAATCAAGAATCCCGAAACATTGCTATCGGATGACTGGTGGCCATTGAGTCTCAGTTAGCAGTTGTCCGTCATTATAATGTACAAAAAACACAATTTCACGGCTTTGGGAACGTTTAACAAGAACATGAATCGATAAAAGATCCACAATGAGCTGATAGACCAAGTGCCACTATTGCAGCAAAAGATTGGTACATCCGGGTATTCAACCAACATTGTCGGACTGCAAAAGCAACAGCATGTAATGCAACTGTACTACGAAGAGTGTCTGCACAGACAATATGAAACGACTTCGTCAGTACGGAATACGAGCAAAAAGGCCTTATTTCGGTCCCATACTGGGACGTCAATAATGACTTTTAACTTAATTTAATGTAAGTGTACGATGGTGGGTGAACCGTAAAGATTTAAATCTGAGAAATTGGTGACGGGTTTGGTTCAGCAACAAGTGACGTTTCCTGTTGCACAGAAACGATGGAAGAACACGTGTATACAGATACTATAATAAGATAAGATAATACATAATTGAAGATGTCAGATTTGGTGGTGGGTAGTATCAGAATGTCTGCTACCATATCTTACGTCCGTAGAACAAATCTGGGACACATAAAAGGAAATCTGACCGGTATACGCTACCGAGACGAAATTCTCCAAAGTCACATTCTTCCAGTTATTGGCGTGCAGAGGGAAATGTTCCAGCAGGATACGGTCAGGCCTCATAATGCACGTGTAAATATGGATTTTCTAGTGAACCACAACACCAATGTGCTGCCAAGACCATGTCAATCGCTAGATTTGGACTCGATTGAGCATTATTGGGATGAACTTTGTCTACGACTACGACAACGTCAACTGCAACCTCAAACGCTTAATGAACTTCGATAGACATTGCTGAATGAATGGGCAAGAATACCACAGGGTCGAATGCAGACAAGTATACAGTCAATGAGTATACGGTGGACAGCAGTTATCCAAGCCCATGTCGGTCACACCAGACACTGACTTCAACACCACCGTGTGGGGAGATGTTTTCATTTACGTGACTTTTGTCTTGATTAATGAACACATGCCATAATAAGTTGATAATGTGGTCTTAAAATAAGGAAATCATAAGCGAATAAAACCAGCTATGAGTTTCTGTTTTGGGAGAGTATATGTAAAGATTATGATTAACTCTAATTCGGTCCAAAGCGACAACTTAATCTGTGTCAGACTGTGATAGTATGCCTTTAAACTAATGTGAAGTACTGTACATGTTAATAAGACCCAATGCAGTAAATAATCACGTGATGTAACCAACTTTTCCAAGTATTATAATGCACACATATTACCAATGATTTCAATGACGTGTTCTCCATTGAAACGACTACTCCCTGATCAGGATTGTCAGCTGCCTGTATTTTCCAGTGATCCCACTCTTTCCCATGAATACATTCGCTTTCGATGTTGCCAATCGCGAATAAGGATTACAATTACTGAAACTGTTTAGCTATATTATATAGGGCCTAGCTATATTAATGTGTGAATCAAATGTGAGATTCTATCATGTATCTTCATTACTTTTGAGTCCCTGACAGGTGAAAATTATATCATTAAACCAAACTATTTTAAAGAATTGCACGTAACTATTACGCAAGGAATCGCAGAAAATCTCAGATATCATTATCATATCGTAAACTAATTATTTAATGATTACAGTGCCAATGATTAGTAGAAATATACCTGTGCCGAGTGTACATGTACAATATACTGATCATCTGATTGGTCTTTTAGTATCAGTATTTATTATCACTGCAGATGAATTCTTTAACTCACACATTTTATTATCTGAATATCGAGATGACCGTCGATGATAATTGCATATATCTATATTCAGTCATCATAATTTAATTAAATATTGTACATTCTTGCTAATAATGAATGCCACAGCTAATATATAATAAATAATGCATATATATGTTATTATTATATTTTTCTTTGGTCCGAAATTATGGACTATAACTATCGAGTGCTGGGGGATAAGTACATCAGTGAATAACAACTTTTGTGTGGATAAATCAAGCGTAATTCGTCTCAGATCGAAATTCGTTTGTCCGATTATATACTCAACCAATAAAGTTTAGCAAATCTTTAACATAGTTTCCACATGAAAATCTTAGTACTGAAATGTATGTTTTTTTTGCACAATACAGTTACCACAAGATACTGTCATACCAGAACATTGAAAACGACACCAAATCGTTAACTTCCGGTGTGTACGCTTGTTTAAACTTAAAACGGATTTTTGGTGAATTCAGCAAATGTTACGTGCAGTCAGGGTAAGTTTGAAGTGGATATCAAATCGTTTAAGGACTACCACATCAAAACAACTGTGAAATTTGATTTTCTGGCATATCCAGACAGCGTGGAATGCCTCAAAATCTTCGAAATTATATCATATGGAGGTTCCTGTCAATCCAAAGCATTCATGATAATTCTAGCAACTGAAATGTTAATTACAGTACAATATCGCGTCTCATGGGACGTCAGCAACAAATTGGACAAGTTTAAGACCGACCACATCCGGTTAGGCCACGTGACACGACTCTGAAAGAGGATCGTGAATTAGTGACGTCATTATGACGTAATCGGTTTCAGAATGTAGGCCATTTGGCTAGAGATTTGCAGGGCACAGATACGAGAATCAATCCGCAAACTGTCAGACATTGGTTACATCCGCAGAGTGAAGTGGTCGGTGTGCCTTTAACGTGACGTCATATGGCCGTGCGTGTAAGATGGAGCCAACTCTACCAACGATGGTGTCTAGCATTAATGGAACTAAGCAGTATTCACATTTGAATCTCGATTAAACGTTCAATTTTCCGAACAAATATTCAGAGTTTGGCGAAGATGTTGCGTCTGCCATAGCGCCGATAACGTCATATAGCGTGCCCTCGAACTTCCACTCATTCAAAAATGGACCAATATCGGTATAGCAGAGATCAACAAGTTTACCAGGAGTATGATACGACGTTGTACAACAGTTATTCGTGACTGGATTCCACGTAAAGCTATTGACTATTTTCTAAGATAATGTTGTTTCCACCCCTGCCCCACGTAATGTTATTCCAGATGTGTTAGATTCAAAGCACAGTATATTGGATATGACCACGTGGTAGAAAAATGAATTTTGTGTTAAATAGTAATTGTATTTTTTAATGCAATCATTATTTCATCAAAGTTGCTAAACGTTTTTGGTTGAGTATATATGTTTATCAACTGTGCTATTATGCCTTTAAAAGTTAGTTTAGCAATAACTAAAAAGGAATATTCAAGCTGCTAGGATTTATTTAGCTATTCACACGATTAACTTTTTAGATGCTTCCCCCGTTACCTTGGCAACACATTATTATTATTATTATTATTAATTAATCATCCTAATAATGCCTATAAACTATCAGTACTAAGATGAGACTAACCTAATAACATTTGCATCTCATTTTCAAAAGAACTGTCTTTAACTTTCAATATGTACAATGATAACAGACTGAACAAATACATTTATTAAGAGTCGGTAACCATGACAACCAGACATATGTATATAATATTACTTTAAAATTAACTAATAGGTAATACATAGCCAAAGACTGCTCAGATGTATTAATATATATTCACATACAAGAAATACTACTTGTTTAAACATATTTAGAACACAATTTACGTTTGAGACGCTCCCCCGTTACCTTGACAACTCATTATTATGATATTAATCATTCTAATAATTGCTCTAAACTATCAGAATTAAGATGAGACTAACTGAATATAGTTTTTCAGAAGATATAGCATTGCATTACTACCAACAACAATAATGGACTAAAAAAGCATACATTCTTAAAAGTCGGTAACCAAAGGCAACCAGATATACTTCAGCTTGGCACTATATCTGAAAATGTTTAGAGTTATTCCGCCGAACTAGACATAAGTATTAGCTAGCAAATGTCACCTTGTCCTTGGCTAGAGCAAAGAACATTTTCATAGCTCGTCTACCTAAGTTGTTAAATCCACTTTCTAGTCTTTTATTTCCCAGAATGCCAACTCACACCATGTCCTTATATGGATTTTAAAAGTCAGTCATGCGCCGTGTCTCGAGACACTAACTCACTGTGTATTTGGTTGTCAGACTCAGTCGATCAGAGAATCTACCTGCAACAGGTATGTACATTGTATTCCTCTTACGTCAGTCTCTTACATTTGTCTTTCTTAATTTAACATTGGAATAGTAGAGTTGTCCCAACATTTTTCATTTAAGAACACTTTAATAGTGTTCCTTAATACGGGAATTTAAAGTAAACAATAAATACACTTTTAAAGACTTATGTTACTTAGTTTCTTGGATTATATTATTATTTGAAGTCGAAAACAAAGCTTACGGCATCAGTAGGCCTACATCACATGTACAGATGGAATACCCACGTAACATGTATTTCTTAAGTTTCCTTATTAAACATCTAATATGTCTGTACTGTGTATTTGTTGGTGGGGTGTTGTCATGTTTAGATTAGCAACCGATACAAGGAAGTATAACACCGCCATTGAGTTTATAGTTTATGACACCTAGGCAAATAGAGGAATACGACGTGACCCGTAAAGTCAATGGCAATGCTATTTAAGAATTTAATGTTGAGTCATTAGCATCCATTGTCAGCTGATTGTGCCATGAAGCTAATGGGTCACGAGACCAAATTCCACGATGCGCGAAGCACTTCATGGTAAATTTGGTCTCGTGTTTTACACCTGTAAGAAATAGGATAAATACAATGGCACAATTAGTTTTTTGAAATAGCATGTAATAAGGAAGTCGATAAAACGAACGCAGCTAGCATTTGACATTCGAGAAATATGCAGCGATGAAATATGCTAAGTATTCATTTACGCAGTTATTTCTGAGAGAGAAAGTTTACAATTATGTACTTTGAATATAGGGGCATCATAATATGTTATCATTTATACGGTTGGTTATGATAATGCAGACAGATTATATTTATAATCAACAGGGCAAAAAGTTAGGATACCCCCACCTGTTAGAAAAGCAGCCAGTAACGTATTAAGGGTCGCGTGCAATAACCATAGCAACGCGCCATATTTGGAATATAAAAGTTGGAATAGACACATACTTCAAGGAAAAGAAGATCATGTGACATCCCATATATGGGCGACTTACTATAACGTAGTAAAATGACCAAGATGTTGATATCTACAGTAGACCTCATTACATTAAAGGAATAGGGGCTTACAGTCCCCCCCCCCCTTTAAAGAAAATGTGAAACGTACTTGCTTCAAGTCTAATTAATAAAATACTATGCATATAACGGAGTGGGTGGTCAAAGAAAGATCACCCTCCTACATCTGGTTGTGGTTTGGATTAGGTGGTCAAAGAAACATCACCCTCCTACATCTGGTTGTGGTTTTATAGCATATGTGGCACAGCTGCCGGAGAGCACGGAAGAGTGTCATCGCGACAGAGGCCTGCTATTTATTATTATTATTTTTTGGTTTAGCTCCATCGTGCTATGTTAATGAATCAGCAACAACATTCAATCTCAGTCCTACGATACCGGCGCGAAGAGCGTCTAGGTTGTAGGATGGTAGGACAGCCAAAAGACGAGACTGTCTGGTCATTCAGTGATTCAGCCAGCCTGGAAATGTGTCTTCCTGGACTACTAACTGCTGATCTTGCAGTTATTAACTTCAGTCTTCGATTCATCCTTTGGAGATGGGCACATGTTCGACCGTCCATGAGAGGTCGCAGGTGCCATTCTTCATCATTACTTGAATCCGTAGAACCTTCATCTGTGTGTGATGTAGTAGGTTTCTGTGATCTGGTTTTCATCCGTTTGGGTACAATGCAGACTTCCGACTCCATGCGAAGAGGAAGAGATCCAACAGGTAGCAAGAGGTTACGATAATAGGTTTTCGAGGGCCCAACGACGAGCTCGGGCTTAACAGTGTAGACGGGGATTCCAGCCTGTTTCTGTTCTATCACGTAAACGTCCGACTTCCAGCGGTCTGCCAACTTGTGTTTCCCAGGTACGCCAACGTTTCTCACGAACACTCTATCACCTAGTTCCAGGTCTAATCGCATGAGCTTTACGATCATAGTACGTTTTGTTTCTTGCCGCGGATTTCAAGGCATTGTCTTGCGCAACTTGGAAAGCAAAACGGAGTTTACTGCGTAGGTCTTCAACATATTGTTTGGGACTCTTCCTACTGGTCTTGTCTGGATCAGTACCGAATACCAGATCTATGGGCAAGCGGGCATGACGACCGAACATCAGGTAGTACGGTGAGTATCCTGTGGTGTCATGTACGATGCAGTTATACGCGTGGCCACAAGTTCCCCGGAATTCCATAGATTGTCCAGCACAAAGTTCTACTCTAGAGTTTGGGCGTATGCATACTTGTTGGATCAAAGTGGTAGTGTTAACAGATGTAGTTGGTGTGTCAAACCCAGAGGTATGTTTCTTGGGACTTCTTAAGGAAGTACAGGTCTCTGATTGTCCCTTTACTTTTGCAGAGACCCCTGACAGTTTAAAGACTCAGCCTGATTGCGGTGACGCTTGTATACCTCTTCCCTTTCTTTCAACCTTTCACAAACCAGTTCAGCATTCCTGGCTTTCTTGCATTGGTAGCTGATATGGTCCATATCACCACAGTTGTAGCAGAAACGGAACTGAACATCGTTTCGCTGCGGTGGGGGTTTAGATGCCCCGCCTTCAGATTGTCTGACTCTGTTCACCAAGGAGTGTATTTCCTGCACTTCTGATCTTAAATGCTTGATTTCTGTCATCTCGGATGGGGTAGTCTGAGCGTGACTTTTTGCTTTGAAGAGGATGTCGTCTCTTTCAACTTCCTTGACTGCATCGATCAGATCAGGTAGACTTGGAGAGGAGCTTTTCGGGAATCTAGCATTAAGTACGTTATACACGTTTTGGTTTCTACTTGTGGTTCGAAACTGATGGAGACGTGTGCTATTAATGTCTTCCTCTCTGATTCCACCTCTGGATCGAACTGTCTGGAGAGACAGCTCTAACCTGATCAAGTATTCCGAGGGCTTCTCAGTAGCAGTGGGCGTCAAGGAAAAGAATTCCTTTAAAGACGCCATACCATCGCTGCTGTCTTGATACAGCCGACGAATGTAGGCGAAGAGCTCTACTGCAGTACTTCTTTCCCCCAGTCCGAGAGCCATATCCAGAGCAGGCGAATGGAGACTCCCAAGTAGACGTTGTCGTTTTCCCAACACGGAGAGTGTGGGATCTTCTAACACTAGTCGTATTTGTACAGACCATTCTCGGAAAGTGCTTTCCCCGTTCTTTGGAGGGGTACTTCCTGAGAAGGATTTAATACGGTAGAACCCAGAATTTCCTGCATATGAAGGTTGATCCATTGTTGCTGCACTTTGAGTGCTAGCCGCAGACACATTAGTTATGGGTGGATCTAATGTGGGACTTGAAGCCATGTGTTGTACGTCATTGTTTGTTGACGATATGTTGGGAGACGGTGTACGAGAAATGATTAATTCCGTCATTTTCTCAAGGATGGTGGCGTTATTAACCCTCAGAGTGCCATACCCGTACATAGACGGGTTACGTCATACCTCGCTGAGAGCCAAACCCGTACATAGACGGGTTGCCCGCCTGCCAATTTCAATCCACGAAAACGGAAGTTTTGAGGCAATACGGTCATATATAATGGATGTTGTGTGTTCAGAACACCCTAGCCTTTGCACACATTGATTATTATGAATGGGTAGCTTTGAATAAATTAATTAGAGTTGATTACATGTTTCGCGGCAAAACGTACACTTTTGTGCGTGAATTACGTGAACTGACTGCTGGACACGATCTGCTAAAATGGTAATTGCGGACTAATAACGAACTGATATGGACGAAAGTATGTTGATATAAAAATAATATACCCATATATGCATCAACTATGCGTATTTATAAAAATTAAATTTAATTATCTTGAGCATCTATCGCAATCAAAAATGTGAAATTGACATGGCAGAATCTCGCGAATCTTTGCCTGCAGACAGTTCTAAAAGTACTCGTCCAAAAATGGAATTTATTGTTTCTAGAGGACGATAATATTTAGTAAATATATGGTTTAAAATATGAGCCAACGATATCAAGCCGTTTTCAAGTTATGATGAAATGTGCAACATCAAAATCACGGAACCCTAAATGGACCCCATTTTCATGAAGCTCTTCGACACACGATACAATTTGACAAGATATCTGAACAGTACACAGAGTTAGCATGACTAAAATTGAAATACAATTACTGATTTTTGATAACTATAGTCATCCATTTATCAAATAAAATACTTGCCATGGCTGTTCGGAACAGGAGTTTGGTTTTATTTCCATTTAATTCTGTCAAAGATACACCACGTGCGATTCCATAAATACATCGTGGACAGCATCGATGGATATTGTAGGTCACCGAATGTTTTACTAAGCATTTTTTTTTTTTTTAACATTAACTATCATTTTATCCAGTTAAATTATAAATTTTGATTTATCTTGCAAAGATTTTTAATTCTTATGAAAGAATTTCGATAATTTACGTAGTTTTGCGAGTTCAATAATCAGCTGATCATCGCGAGCACCTGTTGTAAACAGAACAACTTGTTCAGTCGGTGATGCATTTATAAACAGATATGACTTACATTTTACTATATCTACAAGAACTCGAGATGATTGTCATTTCCACGTATATTAACGGGAAGGGGCTTATCCATTATTCCAAATCATAGGTATGTCTAGAATTTGTCGTGAAACGAAAACTTATTCGGATATAGGTGTCCTGTTTTCGTGCACCGGACGACTGTCAACATTTGGTAAACTAAGAAAACAGTAATGTACGTGTAAATACGTGTTCTGAAGAGTGTAATAATTTTATTTGATGCTTATTTACAAGCTATATTAATTAATCAACAGATTAATTCATAATGGCATCAGATTCGAGCTAATGATGCGATGTCTGAAAACAGGATCTATAAATGCATGGATAGAGTTCATCGGTCACTAGAGTTGTAGTCTGTGAGTTGGCCAATCTATCAGGCCAACCCGGGGTGACAAAGATTTGATAGTTTTAAATGATAGTTTTTACACTTGCTGATAATAAAAGTATCCATAACATGTAATATATTATGTTCTACTTTTTATGTTTGACTATTTATTTGGTATACTTTTATAAAAGCTAAAATTGAAAATCGCTTGTGTATATATAGCAATTATACTGACACCGATTTCAGATATAGATTATAGTGACCCGGTCTTAATCTCCCAAGTTCACAGAGGCATATGGGTAGTATTATAATGAGTTTGTGACGTAGAAACCAAAACAGCAACAATGACATTTAAAGAGTGAAAATGTTAAAAATACTTTTAAAGCGTCATTGTACTTGCTGGGGGTGGTACCTAGCCTAAATCTACTGGGGTTTTGGTCTGTTTTCACAAAAAATATAAAGCAAACTAGGGTCTGACACTTGTTAGAATTATGGATTGAAAAAAACACGAGGTCTATTTAAATGAACACGACTATGGTCAACTTTGAACTATTTTTAGATCATTGATCTAATGGGAAATATTCTGTAATTTCAATCATGTCTATTTTTTTCCACGAGATGATATAAACATGGTATTCGAGAAAAAACTTGAATACCAGTATCCTCTATATATTCCATTGCGGTTATAAACATGTGTTTCTTGTAAGTGCTTGTTTATAATAGTAACCTTAAGATCACAAAAATAATATGCAGTGAATACACATACCGTAGCTGAATACTGTATTAAAAATTTGTCATCGACTCATTTCCATGGTAACCAATATATATATATATATATATATGTTTATAGATGTATTTTTTAAATTTATGTTTATTACCATCATAGGTATGGAACTTTATATAAAATTAATACCATAATAATATATAGATACTCAACATGACAACAATCTATCTAGATTGAATGTGACTGGTTGCCATGGCAACACATTTATTCCCAATTATTAATACAGAAATCACCTCTTCCATGTTGATATATGCTACTTGTACAATCTGATGAAGATTGCTTTGGTTGTGCACAATATTGAGAAAATCACTCAACAGTAGTTTTCACCATGTGTAGTGCTCGATAATGAAATTTTGCACCATGAATTTATGTTGATTCTTTGTAAGATATGAACAATTTATCAGTTTCTTGACAATTGTGCATATGACCAAGTTAAACTTTATTGAAAATAGTTGAATGTATACAGAATCTTTGCTTTATCCAAATATGGCATTTTCCAGTTACCATGGTAACTGATTTCCCCTCATCAATTTATACCTGGACCAACACCCATTCATGTTTGTAAGATATTCCTGTAATTTCATCATAATATATTTGGTACTTTAGAAGCTATTCAGATGAATCACAGAACTGAGAATCTCAGTCAACGCCGATTTTGCCCATCTTTATTGCACGAAGATTTGGTGAATTGTTGCTGAACATTGCTAAAATATGGATTCCATTGCACTGATCTATCATTATGGAAAGATTTCTGCTAAATTGGGTGATATATTTATTTATCACCCAATCTAGGCTTTGAGAGTAGATATATGCTGTAGATAAAATTGATATCTCCCGGAGATATCACAATCAAAAAGATATCTCCGGGAGATATATTGCTTCAAATGTATTGTTATCATGTGATCATATTCGGTCATGTGACTATCATGTGACTATCAAATTGTGATCGCTTTTGATTGGTCTACCATTGTGACGTCATAACATTGTTATGTCACAGTACAAATGCACGGCAGCTTCAGTGTGAAATCTTTTAGATGATGTACCATTTTTCTTCTTAAATGACTTTAAAATGATATTGGGTGATAAAGTCTTGGAATATACAATATATCAACACTCGTCGATGAAAGTTATTAAATCCTCGGCAAAGCCTCGGATTTAATAACTTTCACGACTCGTGTTGATATATTTGATATTCCAAGACACTCGGGTGAGATTCTCTATTTAAAATATATAGCATAAGCCTATGATAACCAAACAAACTGAATTTTCCTATTTTGATCACCACTGGTTGCTATGGTAACCACTATTTTACTATTTTATTTAAATATTAGAGTTCCCATTTCTATCAACAATACACATGTGGAATTTGATCAGCATACCCTTAATGGTTATATAGATATTCAACTTTAAGTATATCACTGTGTTTTACCACAATTAATGTGGCTG
>Ga0256844_10000597_pt1 | contig 13829 bp, 21 predicted proteins | sample MusselsmetaG_FD_189100 | JGI IMG/M metagenome (GOLD analysis project Ga0256844, IMG submission 189100) | Mussel associated microbial communities from hydrothermal vent at the East Pacific Rise, Pacific Ocean - Mussels | ecosystem: Host-associated > Mollusca > Shell > Unclassified ... | reverse complement strand
ATACTTCATTATAGGGATACTTCTACCTAAGTTATCACGTAAACCGTTACGGATGTAAGGATTCGTTAGAACCTCTGTAAATGAGTGTAAATCAACGTGTTGGTCGATTGTGAAGTAAACGTCTGAATGTAAATCAATTACGTTTTTTAAATGTAAAGGGAAATGTAATAATCCTTTTAAATCCCATACTCGTTTTGGTTGTGTTGATTTTGATAAATCTATTAGTGGTCGTTCACAATCGTTGTGATTATAATTGATTATATAATCTATTGGTACATCACCATCATCGGTTTCAGAATCACGAAATCTTACATACAAAAAAGAAATATAAGTTCCCATTGGATGTTTTTCATGATCACTATATATAGGAACAACAAATGATGGTTCGTTGTTCCAATAGAAATCAAATGTTTTTATATCTTCTTCTGTTTCTATTATAATCATAATGTAAATATACGGATTTTATTTGGGTCTACCAAATTATACTCGGTCTATTTTTATTGTGATTTCACAAAATTTGTCATCCATTGGATGTAAGGTTTTGAAATTCATTGCGGCCATCAAACCATTTTTAATACCCCACGATTTCTGAACGAACCACATTACCGTTCCCTCAGTATTTGTGAGCTTCTTACTCATTTTTACTGGTACTTCTGGAGTTCCAACTATTTTCTTTGGTTTTTCTTCGTTGGTCATATATACCTTTATACTTGCTGCCATAACTTATTTTTTATTTATGATTTTTAATACTTCGTTTTCTGGTAGTACGTTATACTCTCGTAACGGTAGTACGTGTGATACACCGAGTTCGTATGATTCTACTAATTTAATGTTGTCGGGTACAAGGGATGAAGTTCCAAAACTTTCATCTTCATATCCTTTTAAATACCATTTTATGATATCTTTGTCTTTTGTTTTCATGATTCTTTTTCTTTATGTCGTAAGTACGAAACTCCGATTATTACGGCAGTTAGTGCTAATCCAATAAATAACCATTCAGGAAATGGTGTTGTTGGTGGACAATTTCCACAATGACAACCCCAACCGTGACCGTGGCCGTGGCCGTGACCTCCTCCGCCTCCTGGATGTGGTGGGCCGTGTCGTTGTACTAATAATAGTATGTTTGTTAATAATTTCATTTTATATATCCTTTTTTGATTGCTCTGATTTTTGCTTCGTATAGTTCGGGGATTCCATCTGGAGTTGCGAATATCATTCCACTACAATAATCACTACCCTCTGAACTTCTTCTTGAAATTACGGTTGGTATGTGACCATTATCACAAAAGTATAAGTCAGTACCTTTATAAGTACCAAGTTCTTTACATTCCGAACAATCGTGTTTATAATTCATAATTTTTTATTTTCCCATTGATTCCCACGGTTCTACATAAGTATTGTTTTGTGGAAAATCGTTGTTTCCTTGAATAAGCCAAGGTTCGTGGTTATTTGTACTTGGAGTTTCTACTGATTTAATTAGTCTTTCTAAATCAGTTACAATTTTGTCATTTAATGAAGTTGGTAGATTCTCACCACTAACAATCATTTCTTTTAGTTCATCTAAGATTCTAAGTTTTTCTGATGTTTCCATAGGTTCGTTTCTTTTTATTTGTCTTTCGTGTAATCTCTCAATTAATGTCATAATGTTAGAATTTTAAGATTTGATTGAATCGTTGTATTGAATGTTTTGTTTTTACAACGGTTCTTTTTGCGTCCGTGATTTCATTTATTGATAAACATAATTCATCAAATTCATTTTGATTTTCATCGGTTGATTCAAAAACTTGGTATCGTTTGTCCAATTCAGTACTAACAAGTATCAATGATTCAAGAACTGAATCTAAATCTTTTATTGATTTTTCTAACTTTGAATACATAATTTTGGTTTTTTAGGTTAAGAACTCTCTCTTTATTACATTGTAAATATACGGAATTTATTTGAGACTACCAAATATTTTAGTTATAAATTCTCGTATAATATCCGTTTGTTCCGAATTCGGTATCACTATTATTTAGGAATCTGAATCCATTATAATTATCTGAGGTTAGTAATATTCGTTCAATCATTGCAACTATTCCCTTTTTGAATTCCGGTGTTGCGAAATCATCGGTTCTTGAAAGTTGGTCATTTGCGTTGTCCAACATAAATTTCACGTTAATTGTTTTTCTCTTATTACTCATAACTACTTTTCTTTTAGGATTTTTAATAAATCGGTTATTACATCATTGAAATCTTCTTCGTCTATTGCGAAAAATTCATCATATGAACCATCACTTCCCCATTTTGCTGAGGTTTTGTGTTCATTGAATATTTTAAATATTTTCTGTTTAATGTTCATAACTTCTCTTTCTTATTACATAGTAAATATACGAAAAAAAATCGAGACTACCAAAGAAAATCCTAAATATTTTTCAGGATTCTTTTGATGGTTACGAAATCATCTTCAATTAACATCTGTTCTGCCTTTCTTAAATATTTAAGTCTGGTACTATCTGGATTGTTCCAACTTGTATAATCCCAACTACAACCATCTACATGATTCCATCGACATGTTTTTTGATGTAGAAACGTTGCGAGTTTTTGACCTTGTGTGAGACCTTTCTTTTGTTCCAATTCATCTTGTAATTCTTTGATTCCTTTTTCTAAGGATTTAATTTCCTCTTGGATATCATCTTTATCTCGTTCTGGTTTTATCATAACTTGTAAGTTTTTGTTACTATTTCTGTTCTTGTTACTGTTTTTTTGTAGAATTCCACATCTGACCATTTTATTGTGAATAAATAGTTTTCTGTAATGTGTACAAGTTTACTACCGAATTCGTATTCTTCTTTAGTGAACTCGACTTCTGTTCCAACTTTGTAGTATAATCGTCTTGGGTCACTATCCTCAAAATCAGTTATAATCTTTCCGAAATATGTTGTTTTTATATCCATAACTTAAATTTAGTGGGTTAACATCCAACCAGCGTAATCTCTTGCTCTGGCCGTTTTACTATCCAATTTCTTAAAGGTTTTTGGGTCAATCAACATTCCTTTATTCCATTCCTTTGATGGGACAACCTCACCTTTGGTATTGATGATATCATAATGAATCCATCTTGGTTTAGATTCTCTTAACTTTGCTCTACTACGAGCTTCCTTGATATTCTTTGCCCAAACATCGTTGAATCCAACGGTATGTCCATCTGAATCAATCCAATTGAATCCGTAACTATACTCACCTTTTGTGTTTCTAACTAATCCGTAATTGTAAATCTTTGTCATAACTTATAAATTATTTTTAATTTGAAAAGGTACTAAATCTGTAAATACCCATTTGTTAAACAATGTACCGTATATGGATTTTCCATTCTCGGTGTTTCTTATTCCTATTGTTCGTACTGGTGTTTTTCTCAGTATTTTGTTTTGTTCATCACTTATAACGAAAGTAACTTCTTTTCCGTTGGTTGATTCAGAATCAATAGTCATTCCACTAATCGTACTATCTTCGGTTCTGATATAAAGTTGAACTGATTTTAGGGATTTTCCGATTCCATCGGTAGAAATAACTAAGGTTTTTACACCATTGATATCAACAACAATACTACCATCGAAACTTCCACCGTTGAATGGAATTGATACGTTTAATTTATCATTGATTACTAATTCGTTTTTTTCAGTTGATTGTGAAAACATTATCGTTGAAACTAAAACGATTACTAATAGGGATATTTTTCTCATAACGTGGTTTTTATTGGGTTTAACTCTCTCACTTATTACATAGTAAATATACGAAGAAAGTTTGGTTTTACCAAATATCAAATGTTAAAGTTTTGTTAAAATTTTAAGAAATATTCGATACAACTATGTACGTAAATAAAATGTGTTTTTGTTCGTACCGAATTTGATTCATATGGATTGTAGAAATCTAATCCCAAAGAATCATATAATTCTGGTATGAATTTTTTGATAAGTTTTCTGATTTTTGAACCGTTGGCCTTTACTGATCCTTTCATTAGTCGTTCCCACTCATATACTGAGGTGGATGTACAATCGGTATCAAATGTTAATTCTGAAATGTTGTATATGTTGCTCATAACTTGTTTTTTATTACATAGTAAATATACAATAAAAAAACGAGACTACCAAATTATTTGTGGAATTGTTTTGTGTTTGGGAGATATAATCCGAGTTTGTGAATGTTTTCGGATGCCAATCGGATTGAGGTTTTATTTGATTCTTTGATTCCTTTATCCACGATTTCACCAGCTCCGATTTTTTGTTCGGTAAGTGGTCCTGTGAGTCTCCATTTTAAATTTGTCGTGTGATACATTACGGATGATTGTAGTTTTCTGAATCCATTCACATCGATTTCATAAATTGGTGAATTTGAATCGTTGGTTCTTTGACAGAAGTATCGGTTGATATATCCCTTTTTGTAATCTTTTTCGTTTGGTGTTGGGAAAAAGGCAGTTGGGGAAATATTCAATTTATTTTGTTTTCCGTTGGTTAATTGTTTATATCTGTCGTTTATGTTCATACCGTGAAGTTTCTAAGTTTTGCTGTTACTGAGGTTTTCCATAATCCTTCAGATAATGAATGCGTTTGTTCCATTATTTGAAATACACCACTTTTGAATGTAGATGGGATATCAGAAACCCTAAAAACATCACCGATTTTCAGTCCACTTACACCGTGTATTTCAAACGAAAATGCAATACTTAATATTGCAGAGGATGTTTTTGATCCTCGTATTTTTCCGGTGCCCTTCCATTCCATTTCCAATTGTTTTAATATTTTCGTATCATCCCAACTTGCAACGAATAAGTAATCATTTAGTAAAGTACTGTCTTTTTCCTTTGATTCTACAAAATCTTGGCTCAATGGAACGACCGTTGCCATTCCCATAAACAATTCATAATTTGATTTTATGATATCATCAACATCACGTTCGGTGTCATTTGATACACCAGTATCTTCCGGACCAACTTCCTCTTTGTGGAAACTGTTTAATATTATAGTAACAGGATCCAGTTCTTTGGAAAAAAACTTATTATAACTTTCATCAACGTTTTCAAGCTGAGTTGTTACTTTCGCTGAACTTGCTTTACCAAGAATACTATTTCTCATTATTGCAGGGATTGGCATATCCAAATTGGATGATAAAAATGGAGTATCAATTCCTTTTGAAAAGAATTCATGAACGGAATCCTTTTTTAGATTATTTGCACCTATGAAATTCAAATCTTCTACTGAAATTTGATAATTGAGTGGCTGATTACTTGGGTCATCCTCGGCAGTTGAATATTGTTTTTTACCTTGTACATCATATTGACCACTCGCTCTCTCGACTGATGTTGGATTAAATTGTGAATTATTTGAAGCAACTTCTTCACGTAATGCCTGCTCAGTTTTTTCAGGAAAATATGGGGTTTCCGTCAATTCAAACTGCCAATATGATCCAACTGATGCGGATAGTCCGTTCAATATTTCATAATAAATATCCTTTGCCACAAAGTTGGAACGGGATAGTACATCAATAAAGAATTTTAAATTTATATATAGATTTCGTAAATAACCCCACTCACCTGCATATGCTGCGGGTGGAGCCGTTCCCAATAGAGTTCCTGGGGGGATATAATCCTCAGTTGCAGGGAATGCATATGTACTTGAATCTGCTGGATCACTGAACATACACGCGTTTATTGTCTGACCTTCAACTCTAATTATTTCTGGATCAATAAATTGATCCGATTGTTTTTCTTGTTCCGAAAAGGCCTTATATAAATTAAATGATGGGTGGTTGGTATTTGGTATAAACAATTTCGAACCATCTGTTGAAAACATCCATTTATGTGCACCAATTATTGTATCATTTGTATTTATTATATAACTATATGATGAAATATTTGAATTTCCACTACATTTATTAGTAGGTCTACTCTTTATTGAAACTGCATATGAATTTAATATCTCAAACGCAAGTTCTAATCGTATAAAAGAATGTTCTGAAATTAATGATAATCCATCGGGTATATTTATACTTGTTGATTTACTTCCATATTTTGTTTGTTCTGTTACTTGTGCATCCTTACCCACCCACGCACTAAACTTGTTAAGTAACATTTCTCGGTATTTTTCATCCACGTTAACAAAGTTTCTTTCATCTGTCCAGGGATTTCCTGCCAAATCTACTGAATTTGGTCCTGTTAAGGATTTTACTCTACGAGAACGTTTTTCATTGGATAACTGATTGTATGTTTGTTGGAATAATGAAAGACCCACTTTATTACCCTCCTTATTATCCTCAATTGTATCTATGGTATATCTCAAACTTGAATCTGTTTTTGATGATCCACCATTTGAATCGGTTGTAGTAGCGATACCACTCTTATGAACTTGTAAATATGCAGGGATTTCCCCAAGTGTTGTCAGTTCAACATCCATTACATACGTTTCTCCATCACCGTTTTTATATCCACCACCAGTAATTCTACCCATAAAACCATCATATGATCCTTTAGATACCGATCGTTTTTTTGTTATATATGCATAACTATTATATTTTGCAATATTACACGCCCCCTCTGATTGAGTTAAATCTGCTCGTTGTTCCATCGATAATGGAGTATTCCAACCATATTCAACTAAAACCACATATCCAGGTTGGTAAAAATATTTTGCTAAGGTTTCTGATTGGGCAAGTGTGAAACACGTGATTGTAAATTTTGCCTTTCTGGATAATCCTTGATGTCCGTTTTCAATTTCAAGACCGGTTATTACCGGGGATGGCCTATGTAATCTATCTACATCATCTGCATATACATTATTTCCTTTACTTTTCTTGTTACTAAACGCTACCCCAACTCGTCCTGATTTACCACTCGTTCCATATGTTGAAGCAAAATCTTGATTGTGGGGAATACTTTCTAATATCAGCCCATTATCTACCGCCGATGCAATTCGTATCCAAGCGGTTAATTTACTTGTTTCCACAAAATTCTTTGATCTTGAATCAATCGTTTCGATTATATTCTTGTCTATTTTTCCCATTCTTGGAAATACTCCCATAACTTATTTTTTAAATTGATTTAATATATCTATGTAATTTTTAGGGATTCGTAAAGTTGTACCATCGGGTACTGTAAATGAAACTTTGTGAATATTGTTTGCGGTTGCAACTATCCACCATAAACTTTGGTCTCCGTAAAATTGATGTGCAATTGTATCTAAACGATCACCAGTCTGAGTAACGATATATAAATCGTCATCTCGTAATGGAATGTTTGGGTATATTTTACTTCTATATACTTGTCTCCCATCATTGAGTTTATGAATGTCGTTATTTTCGTATCTACTTGCCATCTTATCTTTCTGTTAATTTTTGTGTTGTACCATCGGTGAATAATATTATTACTTCTCCTGTTACTACGTTTTTGTAGATTTTTTCTCCTGGACTTAAATCGAAATCGGCGTTATAATAGTTCCCGTAATTTAGAGGTTTCAGAGTATTTTCCCAAGTCTGAGTTTGTAATTCGTTTAAATTATCAGTACCAGTCACACCTTTTTGAATATCATCAATTGCGGATTGAGATTCTAATGGATTTGGGAATCCGTTCATAAATGTTTTTGGTATAGAGGTTTCCTTACCATTAATTGTTATTGGCAATTTCATTGGTTTGAAATCTCCAAGATGATCTATCCCTTGTGTTTTTCTTTTTAATACTTTATCTTTTACAAAGTTTCCATTACTTTGTAAGTTTCCGTTTGTTGAAAAATTGGTTGCACCAGATTTATCATTTAATAATGCAACTGCATCTTTTGATTTTTTATAATCATATAATGGTTCTTCTGCGGTTTGTGCCTGTTCAATAAAATGTATTGATACCGATACCTCGATGAATTTTGGTAATAATCCTATTTTCGGATCAGTTTCCCAAGTTCCATTATCTGGATACGTGTATGATAAACTTGAAATATAACCGATCTTTCCGTTATAAATATCACCAAGTCTGAAATCTATGATTGGAGGATTTATCATTTTACCTTTACCATCTACCGGTGATATGTTTGGATATGCGTAATTTGTTAGTTTGTTTACTCGTTCCCAATTGTACAACAATTCTTTTGGACTTGATGAATACACGAAAAGAGAAAATGTAACCTCTCTACCAATTCCGGTATAAGTATAAAATGAAAATGGATTTCCAAAGAAAGTATTCTCACTCCAACTTGGGGATACGGTTTCACTAATTCCACTCAAAGTTGCTCTAAAGTGAGTTTTTGATGCAGCCTTTCCAACAAATCCTACCCAAAATGGAATAAGATCCATTTTTTCTAATTCTTCTTTAGGTGGAGTATTTTTTCCAGAAGGACTGATTGCATTTAATCCATCTTCCTGAGATGTTAATTTATATCTTTGTTCTAAAGAACGTTCATATATCGGTGGTCTGTTATCAGGTGTTCCTGTATATGTGTTACTCGAATCGTAAGGTTGTAATCTTTTTGATAAATTTGGATTGGTATCTTTATCTTTACGGATACGGACACCCAAATCGGTGTTCCACATTTCAGAACCTTTATCTACACCATACACGGGAGAAACGGTTGCGAGATCAATATGATATCTACCATTGAAATCTTGTATTGAATCAATAGGCTCCTTATAACGTGTGTTATTTTGTACCTGTGTATATGTTTGAGTATCAGAGTAATATAAGTGTTCCTCAGATTTGAATACATTTTGGATTTCTTCTGGGGCACCGAATAAAGTTTTTCTCAATAAATCTTTTCCGAATTTAATGATTGAACCTAATGATTGTTTTACGATTGTTTTTGGATTTCCACCACCCATTTGTCGAAGTTGTTTTCCGAACTCAGTTCCGTTTTTTTGGTCGAGAATATCTTGAACCGATAATCCCGGTCCGAGTTTACTTGCAACTACGGTTGGAATTAGTGGTTGTGGCAATCCTAAGAAATCACCTATTTTATTTCGTACTTGATTTATCGAGGTTAATTTTCCACCAGTCAATTTACTGATTCCTTTACCGATTAAACCACCATCGGTTATTCCTTGATTTCTACCCTCTTTCATTATTTCTAATGTTCGGGTTGAACGTGATGCAATTCTTGGTACATCTGAACCAAATAGTAATGGGTTATTTAATTCAACGGCACTACTAATTCGTAATCCGTGTAATTCTTGTTCGAAAAATGTTGATGGCATTTTTTTAGTTGGTGCCTTTGGATGTATGGTTTGATCATACATATCCAATACCGAAGTTACCTTTGTTGGTCGGTTGTGATATAAATCTGGGTTACTCTTAAATAAATCTAATATTGTTGCCATATTATGCTACTCCTAAACCGAATACATTTCCGGTGGATTTCTCACTTGTTTTTGTTACTATTGATGTAACTTTTGTTTTGTCTAAATACACATCTCGGTTTTTACCTACTGCGTTTATAAGTTTATCCATTTTGGATAACATTTGGGTTTCGTATTCTGAGATTTTGGTATCATCAATGTTACCGGTTGATTCGGATTTTCCTATTCCAAATAACCCTGCAACCTCAGCGATTCCAGTACTTGCCAATGATACTCCCATTAAAGCGGGTAATGCCAAAATTCCAGCAATTCCAACTGCCGATAATGAAGCGGCTAATCCCATAAATGCGAGAGAGAGTTGTCCGATTCCACCAACCATACCAATTAAATTACCCATTATAGGTGCAATCATATTTAATGCAGAGAATCCGATTGCCAATTCTTGTAATCCTTTTCCTAATACCCATACTGCACCAGCGGCTACTAATAATGCGGCTGCACCAATAAGGAGTGGTCCTGAAATAAGGGATAATCCTGCTAATGCAAGTGATAACGTTACGATTCCTGCTGCCATTACACCAACATCACTAATACCAACTTCTTTAAATTCTTGTAATCCTTTTCCTAATACCCATACTGCACCTGCGGCGATTACCAAAGCCGCCGCTCCAGCGATAAGTTTGGTTGGATTTATTTTTGATATTCCTTTAGCTATACTTGAAATTCCACCTCCTGATTTTTTGGGTAAATCTGGGGTCTTTTTTCCTAAACCTCCAGTAACGGATTCTGCAATTCCTCCACCTGCGGATTTTCCTGCTCCAAATACACCTGCAATTTTTCCACCGATGCCTTTTAATTTTCCACCGATGCCTTTTAAGGACATTCCCATTTGAGATAGGTGTGCTCCAAATTGAGCTCCACTTGCAACCCATCCACCAAGAGCCTTTAATCCAGTTCCCAAATAATCATTCACCACCACATCTAAAGTTGCATGCCATTTTGAAAAGTGACCAGCAACAGTCTGTGTTCCATTTTCAAGATTGTGTTGGTTTTTCACCATTTTTTCCATTTGTGCTACCGAAACTCCTAATAATGCAGCAGATTCTCGTTTCTGGAAAATATCCATTTTATTATATGCCGCTACACCACCTAATTGTTTTAAGGTTTCGTTTACTGCACCCTCAATATCTTGGTCATATGCCAATTGTCTTGCTTTATTTAAGTTGATATTTCGACCTAACATTGCACCAAGTTCCATTTCTTTGGTCATTGATGATTCAAAATCCAATAAACTATCAGTAACGGTTGTCATTTCGGATAAACCCACGCCTAATTGTTGAGCAGCAATTGCGGCTTCACCAATGTTGTTAGTACCCTCTTTTGCATAAAGTGCAAACGCTTCGGTACTTTGAGCCATATCCTTTAATACTGCTGATGGAATTACACCACGTAACCTTGCGGTTTGTCGTGTTGATTCAATCATATCTGCGGCAACGTTTGAGGTATCAGCCCCCATTCGTTGATACATAGCGGTTAATTTTACTGCCTCACTACTCGTTATTCCCATGTAGGATGACATCAAACCGATGTTTGCTTGAGTTCCGTATGATGCGGCTTCAACTGAACCGAATTCTGATGTTAATTCTTGTGCGGTATCAACTGCATCTGAAAATATTAAACTCATTAATCCAGCAGAAGCTGCTGTTTTATCCATTTCAAATGCGGACATTCCCATTTTTTCATTGGCATGCCCTATTTTACTGATGACATGTCCAAGTCCACCTATCATTGCACCAATCATAGTTTCGGGTTTCTGTAACCATGTAGTTATAGTAGAACCAAGTGCACCAAAGGCATCCGTTGTACCTTCAACTGCAGTTGCCTGAGTTTCAAGTATGTTTTTTTGGTCAATTGATAATGAGGATAACTCTTTTCCTTGTTCGTACTGGGATTTTAGTGAATCCTCAATTTCTTGTTGTACATTATTAAATTCTTTTGCAACAGCAGTTCTACCATCCAATTCTTTTACCGAATCTTCTGCTAAAGATTGGTAGAATTTCATGTCATCAATTAACTTCGCTCTACTAATAGAATCATCTTCGGTTAATTGGGCAAGTTCTTGGGATATTGATGCCTGAGCTTCATATGCTTCAAGAATATCATTTACTATATTTGATTGTTTAGAATTGGTTTCAGATATTAAATTTTCTCTACTTAATTGTACACCGATTGATCCAACCAATTGAGTCTGAATTCTAAGTTGGGTACTCACTTCATCCTTTATTCCTTTATATACTGAACTCAGTTGTTGGGTTTCAGAATTTAAACTACGGATATTTGCAATGGATTTTTCTCGTGATTTAATAATAGACTCTTCGGTTTTGAGAATTTCTTGCAGTCTCCCCTTTATCTTAATGTACTCGTCATCAAGTTTAGCGGCCTCTTTACCTTGTTGGTTTTGTATCTCTTTGATTTTAGATACAAGATCAACACGTTCTTTTAATAAATCATTTTGTGTTGCCATTTATTATAAATCTTTCAATATATTTTTTAATTCCGCAACTTCTTTTTCTATTACCGTTAATCTAAGGGTTATATCTTTTGGTACTCCTTTTTTCTTAGCTTGTGCAATAAATCTTTGCTGAGTTCCATCTTGTAAATCATTCAAAAATTTAGAAATAAATCCAGAGATATTTGCTTCGTTTAAATATTTTTTTGCCATTGTATATAGTTTTACTCTTATAAATATGAGTATAAAAAAAAAGTAAAGAATTTTACTTCTTTACTCTTAGTGGTGGTCTTGATGCAGACCCATTATTATTTGATTTATCGTACTCTTCTTTTTCTTTCTTTTTTGATTGTAAAAGTTTGTTAAAGTAGAATCGTCTCCAGTGAATTGGCATATGATATAATTCAGTCCAATTGAATCCGTTTCCGTAATTTGTCATTTCCCATAGTTGGGAATGAAGTTGTACCCCGTAATTAGTCGGTAGGGTAAAAAAAGTTCACCCCGAAAGGGATGTCTAACTCCTCCTGTTCTCCTGTTAAATCTGATGTAAAGGTATAGGTTAAATCTACATCTGGACTTATTGATTTTACATATTTTCTGAATTCTCTACTATCACGAGCTAAGAATTGATTTGATACCCATTTGTTGATGTATCCATTTTCGTTGTTACCATCTACTTCTTGAATCATATAACGTAACCGAGTTGTTACTTCGTGTGATGGAGCGTTTTTATCTTTTGTCAATCTTTGTAATGCTTGAATTTCAGCATTGATATCAATTTCATCCTTATGTGTTAAAAGTTTGAATATGATTTTCTTTTTTGATTGAGGTAAAGTAAATTCATATCTATTATCTGATGATAATTCTTTTGATAATGGTTTTATCTGAATCTTTGATAAATCAATTATTACTTTCTGTTCTTCTCCTGAGAATGGATCAATAACCTCAACTTTGTAATCTGCCCCATATCCGAGAATTCTCGTTGCGAGTAGAATTGCGTTTTTATCCCCTACAAAGATATCATCTATACTTACACCCTTTTGTACAACGATTGATTCAAAAAGTTTATCGAGTACTACTCCTTTTTTAATCAAGTTTTGAGAAGCCAAAATATCTTCTTCTTTTGCCGTCATATATTTTATTTCAATTGTACCTTTAGCCAATGGATGGTCTTTTGGGTAAATCTTTCCTTGTGATGGTAGGTCTATAACCTCAACTGGAAAATCGTAATCTGCCATTTCTTTTAATTTTAATGTTCGTATATAAATATATAAGTTTTAGATTTTTGATAAAAAAAAAGGACTTCCGATGAAGTCCTTTTAAATCTGCCTGTTTTGGCTGTACTAAGGTAGCACTTAGTATCGTGTATGTGGTTATTAGAATTCTAAAATTGCGTAATCGTATGTTAAGGTTACGGTCATTTCAACTGCTTCTCCAGCTCCCCAGTCATTATCTCCGGGATTGAATGAACTAATCCAAGCTCCTTTTAGTTTCCAAGAAGATACTTTTGCTCCTAATGGATCCAACTGATATAAATCAATATCTTTTTTGTACATTGATGAATATCCATCACGACCGGTTAAAGATTCGTGAGATAATCTTACCCATTCCATTACGATTTGTTGACCACTTGGAGTGATTGGGTCATACATTGTGATATCAATTGGTTGCCAATCCGCTTTACCTTTAAGTTTTCTTTTAAGGTTCATGTGATCAATATCAATTACATCGAATGAGATGTTTGGTTTAGCAGCAGTTTTTATCATATATGACGGTACTCCATCGATTTCCATAATGAATTGATTCTTCATTGATGGTTCAAAATCTGTGTAAAACATTTCGTTGAACTCTAATATCTCAGCCATTTTTATTTTTTTATTTAATTAATTTCTCTATTTGTTACAGTTATAAATATAAAGAAATAAATTTTTACGTTAAAAACCAAAAAAACTCCCATAAATTAATATGAGAGTTTTTTAAAAAATTATCTGATTATTTAGTTATCCACTAAAA
>Ga0256844_10000596_pt1 | contig 13829 bp, 18 predicted proteins | sample MusselsmetaG_FD_189100 | JGI IMG/M metagenome (GOLD analysis project Ga0256844, IMG submission 189100) | Mussel associated microbial communities from hydrothermal vent at the East Pacific Rise, Pacific Ocean - Mussels | ecosystem: Host-associated > Mollusca > Shell > Unclassified ... | reverse complement strand
GAAGAGGAGCTTCTCTCTATTGCAAAACATCAATTTTTAGATGGGCAAACCCCTAGCTTTAAAGCGATAAGACCGATGAGAAGTCCACATCATACTGCTACATCTGCTTCTATCTTTGGTGGGGGTGTCAATTATAAAAGATATTGCGAATGAACAAAAGATATTGCGAATAAGGTAAAACTATGAACAATGGGATAAATGATAATAATGTGAGCCAAGTATTTTTTAAAGATCTGAAATCAGACAAAGATATAACATTGATTATGCATGGAGATGTTTATCAATATGATATAAATTTTTACATTAATGGTTATTTCATAGATGCAGAGTATAATTTCCACATGGCATATTTGCCACTAAAAACTTTAGCATCTTTTCCTTTGGGGGCAAAGTTTAAAAATAGACAACTTACTGGAGAAAATGTTTTAGAAACAATTAGAGATGTACGTATTAATGTTAAAAAAGAATTTGCAGACTTTTGCACAATTGGTAGTATTCATAAATTAAGAGTTAAATTTTCACACATTCCAGATAAAATAGGAATTTATTTTGGGCAAAAAAATAGAATTATGCAACAATATATACATATATATGTAGATAAACTAAGTGGAAAAACACTTTATATCCCGCACTATGAAATTGCAAGATGGTTCTATTTCAGATCATCCTCTATGACAAGACAAGTATTATCAGCAAATCTAAGTGGTTTATATTATGAGGCTAACTATACAGATGCGATAGAAAAAAGAGCGGAACTTTATATGAAACATGGAAGCAGTAATGGAGATGCTGCAGAAATTTTTAGATTCGCTAAGGATGAATTTGCAAATATCATGTTTCACGAGCTATCAATAGGCTTGTCAGCTTCAAAAAATAATCCAGATAATTCAAAATATGATGCTCGGATAAAGATAGAAGCAAATTTTCCTATTTTTGGTGAGCTGAATTTAAAAGTTAAAACATTTAGTGTTGACAAAGAGTCATCTTTTGTTTATCAGATAATAGAAGAAGATTCAAACTATCCTTTTAACGAATTGACGGTTTTCAGATATGGATCCAACTCTAAAAAAGAAAAAGAAGCAATTCTTAATAAGAAAAGGCCGAATAAAAAAGAGTTAAGCAATGTTGTATCTCGTGAAACACCTAGTTCAGAATATGAAAGTTCTAAAACATTGAAAGATGTATTTCTTGAAGAAAAAAGAAGAGGTCTAGAAGAAAAAAAAATTAAATACCCGCCATTGTTGGATCCTGATGATGATAATACTTCAGTTTCTGAACATATAGTACAATCAAGTGGAGTTGATATGGAACTTAGTTTGACAGATGCTTCTGCTAGCGGAGAAAAAGATAAGGTTCATACAAGTTTTGTTCAAGCTGTTGTTAATAATAAAAGTGAGCATTTTTCACTACGTGAAAATAATCTTATAACATTTAAAAAAATTATATTTTTTTTATCTGAAATAGACAAGCAAATGACAAGCCCATTTGGTTTAAGTGTGAACAATATTAAGCATGAAAACTTACCAAGAAAACCTAAAGAATATAAAGGAAAAGCAAAATGGGAAAAATCTAAATTAAGTAGTGGGATACCAAGACAATATATGGTTTCTCACGTTATTTTTGGAAATAGGCACTTCTATGTTATTGAGATTGAAAGAGAAGAGGGAAAAGATGCTATATCTACTCAAGTAGTATTTAAAAAAGATGAAGCATTGTTTTTTAGTCAGATACATAAGATTATTAGGGATTTTGTGCAGTATAACGGTAAATGGGAAATTCCAGAAACCATAAATAGTTTTCATATGAAACATATAGGAGACATAGAGGGAAGAGCAAAAAGATTATATGAAAGTCTCTCCAAGAGATGTTAGATTTAGCAAAGCTAATTCAAGTTAAGTATTGTGAAATACTTTCAACACCTCTAGGTATAATAATTTAAAAATATAAAGACATAATTATGACATCATTCTTAAAAGTACTTCTGTCATTTTTATTGAACCCTGCTACATTTCAACAAACTTTACTACAATCAGACAAGGTGAATATCAAGTATAGGGTTTAATGATTTTACATAAAAATAAAAACGCTATAATTGAAATTAATTTTATACAATAAAAGGATATTTATGAAACTTCTGTCATTTTTAATAAACCTTGCTACATTTTAACAAACCTTGCTACAGCTATCCATTAATTTTTGTTTTTTCTATTGACAATAATTATATTGGAGAGATTGAAAAATTTATGGGTGAAATTATATTTTCCTTGAATTAAGAACAGCAGTCACTTTGGCAAGTCACTACTGAAAAATATTTAGACCAAAAGCAGGTCAAGCATCACAACATAAAAAGGCATACGTGGCTTGTGACTTATATCATCAAATATCTCGCATACGGATTTAGCTACATCATGGAGATTCAAGTCTTCATCAACAGTCGCAAGTATCTTTGTGATCGCATCAATTGCTATTTTGACTTCACTATCATCACTACATGCAACCCATTTCTTATCTGGGTTATTAACTCTAATCTTAGAACGAGTAATGACATTATGGCATTCTTCAATTCTGTTATCATCCATATCTATAGCTAGGTTATTATCTTCAAGCCATTTTTTGACTTCATCAAGTGTTATTATTTTCATAATATTTCCTTAGTAGAGCATAGTGCTCATTTTATTTTTTGATGTGTTAGAGAAGAGGTAATGAGAAATATTGAAACATATCTTACTGTTTTTTTGGAAAAGCAGGAAAGAAAAGAGCTATACAAACAGAATAGTTAGGTACAATTCTGATACACAGACAACATAACCGTAAAAACTACTTCGTCTATAAAGAGAGGATTGTTACAGCAATTCTCTCAACACAACTGAAGAGATAAAAGATACTCAATTACCACCTATTGATATAAACAAGCCTAAGAACAGTTTTGAGAGCAGGATGGTTAATGCATATAATGTGTGCAGAGAACAACAGTTACATAAATATTTTAAAGTTTTAGCAAGTAATCAAATAACCCTCTTGCTAAAAGATAATTATATTCAGAAGAAAGATGTAAAGGCAGTGATTAAATAAAATAATTTACAAATTGTGTATTTTTTTAATTGTTAGTATTTCTTAATGATATAGTACAAGTATTAAATACGAGGTACAATAATGAATGCAGTAAAACTCTATATTGGCATTGTGTATGAAAACGATAAAAAGATAGGATTTTCATATCAATGTCAAGCACTCAATGGTGAGAAACTTTTTTCGGATAACTTTGTGGTTAAAAAGCAAGGCTTAGAAAACCTGTTTGCTCATATTGTAAAGAAAATTCTTAGACAAAGCCATAACAATGAACCACTCTATATTGGCGTTTATTCTGATTACCAAGATATTGTCACCTATGTGCATAGACTTATTGAAGATAAGCATTATGATCATGTGAGACAACTCAAGTATCAACCAAGAGGACAGTTATTTAAAATGCTACGAAGCTATAGGGTTAAATTTATATTGTCTACCTATCCTAAAGATGAAGTATTTGAACTTATGAAACAGCAGGCACTTATTTCATTGGAAGAGTTTAGACAGGAGAAGTAGGTACTTGTGTTCTTATAAAATAATTATTGTCTACTACTGTTAGAATTGGCATTTTAGTCAAAATTTGTTTTTAGGAACTCAATTGATTCCTCAGAATACCATTCAACCACAGCAAGGGCAAGTTTATAACCAATATTAGCGGTCTCTTCTGTCATTTTTACTGAATCCTGCCACATTTCAACAAACTTTACTGCAATCAGACAAGGTGAATATCAAGTATAAAAGATATTGAGAATAGCGTTTAATGATTTTACGTAAAAATAAAAACGCTATAATTGAAATTAATTTTATATAATAAAAGGATATTTATGAAACTTCTTGCAAGAATAATGCTAACAGCATCACTCTCCATCTCATCACTCCTCGCAATCTCTGCTAACCAATTTGTAAACAATACTGATTGTAATCAAATTATAGACAAAGAGTTTCTGTCTGTCTGTTATGACTATCAATTAAAAGCTCCAAAAGCTGTAAGCTATACACTCTATGGAGATCTAGTAAATGAACTCAATATCAAGAAACGTCCATCCTTTAAAGTTGAACGAGCATTAAGTCGTAGCTATAGAGCGTCTAATACAGACTATAGAGGCTCAGGGTATGATAAGGGCCATTTAGCCAATGATGCCGAGTTTGATTGGAGTCAAGAGAGTTTAAATGCTACATACACTTTAGCCAATGTTATTCCTCAAGCCAGAAAGGTGAATCGTTACACATGGACCAAAGCAGAGAGATATGCAAGATTTGTAGCGGTGCAATTAGGTCAAGTGAATGTTATCAATGTAGTTAAATATGCAAATAACCCAAAACGTATAGGAAAGCATGGTATCGCGGTACCAGTTGGATTCTATAAAGTACTCTATTCAGATGATCAAAACTATACAAAGTGTCTCTATTATAAAAATGATAACAATATTGTTACAAGCGATGATAGATTAAAAAATCATGAAGTATCGTGTTCTGAAGTATCATTTACTATAAAACGTAGAACATGTGGTTCATTTGATACATGGGAAGAAGCTCAAAAGTGGTTTGAAGATAAAAACCCAGGATGGAATAGAATGGATGGCAATCATGATGGTGTTGCTTGTCAGTCTTTAAGGTAAGCTATGGATGCTGCTAGACTCAAAGCTGAAGATTATCTTATTGCACAAATAGAAGAGCACATTAGAATTTCAAAATATCTTGAAACAGAAAATGAAACAGAGTTTTTTAAACAAGCATCTGTTTTGTTTGAAGCGTATATTGAAAAGAATTATGGGGGCTCACGTAATAGACCAACCCACTACATAAGAAGAGTTTGGTTTTTTAATGAACTTTCAAAAAATAATATTCCCTGGGCAATGAGTGCAAAAAGGTTTATAGGGATACTAAGTAAACATCGTAATCATATAATGCATAATCTTAATCCAGAAGTTGACAAAGAACTACTTAGGGGTAAACTAATTATAAAGCTCAAGGAAGTATTTAGTGAAATTATGGGATTAAAAGACGGCTTTCCTGATGACAAGAATACTATGAAGAGGGAAATGATTCGTTTTGGAAAAGAGAACTTACCTTTTCTGGATAAGGATATGGTCACTAAAATAGAGGGCCACTTTGGTAATGATACAGGCAAAGAACCTATTACATACGATCTCCACCTGTATACAATTATCATAACTATCTACATGATGATTTACGGGACAGTAGAAGAGATAAAACAAATACCCGTCCATCAACACAAGCAATAGATATCTCTTCTCCATCAGAGGTTAGTTCAGAGAATGATAACAATATTGTTACAAGCGATTGATAGATTAAAAAATAATGAAGTAGCGTGCTCTGAAGTATCATTAGCCATAAAGCGTAGAGCATGTGGCTCCTCTAATGCATGAGAAGAAGCTCAAAAATGGTTCAAGAGCGTATAAATTACACTAAAGCCAAACTGGTATATGCAACTCATTAGCTACCTTTGGTAGCACATATTAATTTTATTGAAAAAATTATGTATATACACTCATAACAAAACAGATAAAACAGATGAACATATTTTTTAGCGGTGACAGCGTGAATATCATAAAGTTATAAAATTAATTTAACTATATTTTACAATTAAATTATAGTTAAATTAGTGTCAAATAAATACAAAATAGCCGTAAAAACACTAAATATGTGTTTGCCTTTGTTATCTAATTCTGCTTTACTATAAAAAAGGAGTAGCGAATGCAAGAAGAAAATTGTGTTGACTATAGGACTTGGTTGTATGGAGGTGTATTTTTTGGTTTTCTAGTGGGTACCTTTTTGTGTTTTACTGCTTATTGGCTCTCACAAAGAGGTTATCTTGAATTGCTCATAACAGGTAGTTGACAATGTATGTTTATCTGCTACTATCAAAAAACTATGATGTTTTTAAAATTGGAAAAACCATAAATCCAAAAGTACGTATAAAAAGACTAGCCAAGAGTTTCGACTATGCCTTTAGTGGATCATGGGTAATTGAATGTGATAGTGAAGATAAGGCAGTAATAATCGAAGGAAGACTTCAGTCTATGTTTAGTGAATGGAATATTGAAAATATGCCAAGAATAGAAGGGTATACAGAATTTTACGATAGCTCTTGTTTTGATTTAGTTTTGTCTAGTCTCATTACTCCTGAATGCGATTTCATAGAAGGTGTAGAGCAAATGTATCCGCTCGAATCTATTAATGATCTTCCTCCCTGGGCTTAAGACTAAATGCAAGTAATGAATAATTTATCATCTGTATACTTGCTTACGTTAAAAAACAAACCTTACTTTAAAATAGGAAAAGCTGATAGCATTTTTTCTGAAAACACAACAAGTATAGAATTTCGAGATCGAGATCGAGATGACTTATATCTTGATGAAATGAAGCTGGCTTTATCCGACATTTATAAATATTTTCATAAATTAGAACAGCAACCGCATATAAATTCAGACATTAAATATGGGAAAAACTGGAAAGAAGAAAGCTCAAGGAGTCTACAGGAATGGTTTAAATCACCAACAGTAAAATTTGAAATAAAGTAAACAGTAAAAAATAAAGGAAATAAAATGTATGCAGTAATATTTGATGTTGACACAAACTGTGTGGCAAATGAACATAATGAGCATTCAGGCACCGATGCTTATGGTGATATTCGTAAGTTTATGGAGGTCAACGGTTTCAATTGGCAACAGGGTGGCGTATACTTCGGAGAAAGCAATATAACAGCTGTTAAATGTGTTGTCACTGTCCAAAAGCTAGCTAAAATATATCCTTGGTTTTCTGCTTGCGCGAAAGACATACGTATGCTTAGGATTGAAGATAATAGTGATCTTAGGGAAGCTATCAATTTTTAATAGAAAATAATAAGGATATGTACAATGACTAATGATACAAAGAAGCAGCACCTATACATTATCGATGCACGCTTTATAGGTTACAAAAAGAATACACTCATTAAGCTCATAGATAGTATTCTTGGTAAAGCTAGTAAGATATTAATATTCTATGCAAAAGGGAAACGAAATATTGGAAAAAATCTTGCATTGCTTGTGGATGAAAATAGTAATTTTTATAAAAAAATAACCGTACTAAACTCTATGAATATCTCAGAAGGTACTACCTATAAAAATTCTAAATTCTCCTCAAGTAACGCAAGAGAAAAGAATAAAATCTTTGTTAAAAAAAAGGATACACCCTCTTTGAGTGAGATTAAGGAGATGCGAAATATTCAATCCAAAAAAGATAATCTACTTGTGTGGGATATTGAAAATGTCTCTTATCGAAAAATTGATAAAATATTACAAAAAGTATACAAAAATGGTGATATTATTATAGTATCAGTGGAGCCTTTATCTAAGAATACGACACAGATACTGTTTCCTTATGTTTTGCTCTACGGTATTAAAATATTCAACGACCATACAGACTCAGATATAAAAATTGAAGAGATTGTTGATCAAATGTATAGTGACTACAAATCGGTGAGCATTGTATCAAGTGATACAGACTTTGTACCTTTAGTCAATAGGGTACTAAGCAAAGGATTGATTGTTCAGATGCTATTGAATGATATACAAAATAGAAGAATGCTCCAAATTCTAAAGATAGATCATGTATGCTTGAGAATTAATACACTATAACTCTTCTATTAAATCAAAAGTCAATATGAAGAAGATCGGTCGATTATAAGAAACTCACAGTATAAGTTTTAGGAGAGGCTTGTATCACAGTTCTAACGACTTTAAGTCCAGAGTAATAATATGGTACAATCTTTTATTAAATTTTCAGTAGGTATAAAATATGTTTTATAGCCATCAGAGTACAACACAAAAAAATAAATATTTTGATTATCTTCAAAAAATGGGGGCAATCTCAAATTTATTTTCTCAGAATAATACACCATATCTTGATTACCGTATAGCAGAAAATATATTTTGTTTGTCTTTTGATGCAGAAAACCTTTCTCGTGCTGATGTCTCTATTGATGCAAAAAAAGAATCCATAGGAATAGGGCTTAAAACTTTTTTACATTTAAATGGATGCACGTATCAAAAAATTGCAGAGTTTAATGCTATATCCCAAGAAGTTAAAGATTTAAGTATTGATGAAACCATAAAGACTATCGTTCAGGCAAGAAATAGGCGAATTCAAGCAACAACAGCTTTATATGGTATTGATAAAAATATCTATCACTGCGTAACAAGAAATGTGGGAGTAAATTATCTATTTGAATTTGAAATGAAAGAAATTGATTTAGATAAAATAATAATTCAAAAAGTAGACAAGAAAAAAAATATTATAAATTTTACTGATGGTATATATGAATACAAGTTTAACCCTGGAAAACATACTCTCTTTAAAAGATTCATGTGTGATATACCTATAGAAACAATTGATATTGATATCCTTAATGACCCTTTTACATTATTTAAAACAAGCACTTCAATATCTGCTATACTTAAAAACAAACCTAACCCATCTATTTATCTTCCTCTGTATGCTCCATCATCAAATACAAACAAACCTAAACCACAAAGCGGACTAAATCAATGGAACGCAAATGGTAGAGACAGAGATGAGGATGAGATTTACATTCCAATCCCTTCATGGATTCATAAAATATTTTCTGACTTCTTTCCTCCTTCAAATAATATAAATTTTAATCTTATACTCCCGAATGGTGAACACCTAAAAGCAAAGACATGTCAAAGTGGGAGAAAGGGTCTCATGAGTAACCCGAATAAGAGTCTAGGTAAATGGCTACTAAGAGATGTTCTTCGTCTTCCTCCCGGTACATTAGTGACAAGGAATATATTAGATATGGCTAATATTGATTCAGCAAGGATTGAAAAAGTAAATAACAATACGTATAAAATTGATTTTATGTCAATTGGTCAATATGAAAAATTTAAAAGACTGCACAATGGGTAATGAGAAAATAAATATTAAATATGGTAAACTTTATATAGAAAGTAGGTGTAAAAGGGCTTTTTGTAAAAATACTGAATTGTCTTTAATACAATTCAAACAATGTCTTTATTTTGCAAAAAGAATCTATGATCCTCAGGATAAAGTTGCACAAAATGCTATATCTTTTGCTGGTGGCTCAATGCGAGATAAAGGCACAGTTTTTAAAAATACTCTCCAAGGAAAAATAGCAGAATTTGGCTTTTATAATTATTTTAAGGAAAGAGTTTCTATTCCTTCGCCACAAATGGATTTATGGGAACTAGGGAAATGGGAAGATACAGATTTTATGGTCACGGTGAATGATAAAAAATATAATATTAGTTTAAAAAGTACTAAAAACTATGGAAACCTTTTAATGCTTGAATGTGCACGATATGACGAAAAAGGACATTATTTGGAAGGAGCTAATGGAGAAAAATCAATAAAACATGATTTTGTTTTTCTTGCAAGAGTGAAAGGAGTAGACAGCATTAAACCTGATGACTATATGGATAATAAATATTCTGAGATAGAGATTGAAATATCTGGATACATAACTATAAATATGTTTCAAGAAAAAATAAAACATGATGGTTATATTCCTAAGGGCACACTAATTGGGAAAGAGCCTTTACAGGTTGACAATTACTGTTTTTGTTTATCTGAACTGTCATCTCCAGATAAAAAAAGAAGTTAATCAAGATGCTTTTTTTATACGTATTTTAGGTTTTGGGATAAGATATTCTTGAATGCAATTCTCGCTTTTAGCGGGAACAACTCCATCTAAAACATTTTGAATTCTTTCAGCAAATGCATATATCCCAACTGGAGGAACAGCATTTCCGATTTGCCTTCTTATTTCGGTATTGCTCCCTTTGAATTTTAAGTCGTCTGGAAATCCTTGTAATCTAGCACGCTCTCTATTTGTAAGAGCCCTTGGTTCTTCATAGTGATATGTCCATGTGCCTCCACCACCTGAGGCTATTACTGTATAAGCTGGCTTTGATCTATCTAATTTTCGATATATATTTGACATTAAACCTTTTACAGCTAAATGTTTGGGAAGATCTTTAAAGTTTCCTCCCTCTGGAATAGCTTTTAATTTTTCCGTTGTACTAGCTAGCTGTTTCATAAAAACATGATTCTCGCACTTTTCATTAATTTTCTTAAAGGCATCTAATGATGTTTTATGCTGGGTTTTATGTGTAAATTCAGGAGGAATAAATTCTATTTGTATGTCATTTCTAACACCAATAAACAAAACTCTTTCTCTTAGTTGAGGAACGCCAAAATCTGCAAAATTCACTAAGAATATTTTTAATGTATACCCCGTATTCTCAAATCTTTTTTTGATTATTTTTATAGCCTCACCTTTATTGGCAGAAAGAATACCTTTTACATTTTCAGCTAAAAAAACTTTTGGTTTAAAATGCTCAACATAGTTTGCATATCTCTCGTATAGCTTACCATTAATATCATCTTCTATACCTGCCTGCTTGCCTACAACAGAGAATGTAACACATGGAAATCCTCCTAGGAGAACATCATAATCATTATTAGCAATTTCTTTATAATCATAATCAATAATATTTTTGTTTAATACTTGTGTATACTTAAAATATTTATTATTATTTTCTAAGGTTTTACATGCATCAGTATTTATATCTAAAGCGATTTTTGTACTAAATTTAAGCCGAGCATATTTGTTTGATAAATATGAGAAGTTTCCATGAAAACCAATATCTAATCCACCTGCACCTGTAAAAGTTGAAATAATTTTATACATTCTATACCTTTTTCTGAACTATATCAAGTTTTATCTATAAACTTAATATAAGTTTCAAATTGTCATTTTTTATTAAAAACGCTGCGTTATTATTACTATTATATCATATACGCAGCTAATTGTCAATATTGATTAGAGATAGTAATATATGCTATAATTGTTACGTATATGCAACAAATCGAACTATTATGAAGGAGATAGATGAAACATTCTGCAAAGAAATTAATTAAAAAAATTTTATTGGAAGAAGAACTCTCCTATGTTAAGCTAGCAGAACTTATGAAAAAAAATGGATACAAAGAAACGCCAGACACAATTAGATCAAAAATCCATAGAGGGGCATATAATATTACCTTTTTATTGGCAGTGTGTGATACATTAAATTATGAGTTAATTACTGAAAAAAATCTGATTTAAATAATTAAATTACTGTGTTAGAGAGCTGTCACCTCTCCTCCTCAAAAAACACAGTATTTTGATGCATTGAAAACTACCTCTATCCTTATGCCTTCTACTGTTTCCTTTTAACATGTTATTTACAAAACAATATGATTATGCTATAATTCTGTTGTTGTATCTTTTATTAGATAAACAGATTGTTAGATGCCTAGCTAGTCAAATAGTTAGGTCTCGTTGATTCACTTCTGCGAAGAATACCCCTTCATAATTATTTTAAGAATAACTTTTTAGTAATTCTAGATATTACAAAATACTCTAAGTTACTTTATATGCTGGTGATAATAATATTGTTACAAGTGAGTATAGATTAACAAATCATGAAGTTTCATGTTTGGTGTTATGGTATAATTAAAAATAAAAGGAGATTAAGATGCTTAAAGCTTTACTATTCGTTATCATTGTTAGCGTTATCGGTATAGGAATTTATTCAATATATAGAAATACTAAAAATCTAACTAATTCATAGAAGTTGGTTGACTTGTGGACGACTTTTTCGTATTGACATTGATTTAATGACTGTCGAAATCGCCTAAGTAGAGTAATCAAAAGGATAAAAAATTAAAACATGGTCACAAGAGGAACAAATACAATATGAATTGGCTAGAGATGTAATTTCATCATTAGCATCCGTATTAAGCAGAGTAGGGTCACGTACAAAGGATTTGAAAGTAAAAATGCAATTAAAAACAAGGGCTGTAGAGTTAAGAAAAGAAGTTGCTCATTTTGATGGCTTTGATACACATATAGTAAAAAGTATTATTAGTACATACTCTCCATTAACTAGAGAATATTACGACAGTGACCTTTCGGAAGATGAGCTTGCTATAATAGGGCTTGATGAAAAATATCTTAACACTAAGGTTGATTACATAGGGTAAAAGCTTTATTTTTTATATAATTAGTCAACTTATGATGTTTTTTGGTATGAGGACAACGACTTTTATCACCTTCTTATTTTTTAATTTTAAACCCTAAAAGGTTTGACAACTTTTGACTTATTTATAATAAAATATAAACAATAAGCGGGAACACCTCTTAAAGGAAATGGCTTGATTAAAAGTTTATTGTTAATTTTAAGTATATTTTTATTTTCTGCCTGTGGAGGCAGAGATAAGCCAAATACCCATCCGCCCACACAAACAATGGATGCATCTTCTCCATCAGAGGTTGGTTCGGAAAATGATTCAGTTTCGGCTACACGTGCAAATAATATAGTCTTGGCTCCACTCACACAAACAACAGATAATTCTTCTCTACCAGAGGCTAGTTCGGAAAATGATTCGGATTCATCTACACATACAAGCGATAATACAGCCATAGTTCCATCGACACAATCAACGGATACTCCTTCTTCATCAGAAGCTAGTTCTGGAAATGATTCAATTTCCAATCAGCTACTTTCATTAAATATGTTTATAAACAGCAGAAGCTGTAGTCAAGTTGTCGATAAAGTGTTTTATACAGTTTGCTATAACCATCAGCTAAAAGCAGCAAAAGCCGTAGGCTATACCTTATCAGGTGACTTGGTAAATGAACTCAATATCAAGAAGCGTCCTTCTTTTAAGGTAGAACGCTCAATAAGCCGTAGCTATAGAGCATCTGTAAGTGACTATAAATACTCTGGATATGATAGAGGTCATATAGCTCCTGACGCTTCTTTTGATTGGAGCAATGAGAGCTTAGAGAGTACCTACTCATTGATAAACATAATGCCACAAGCGAGAAAAGTTAATCGCTACACATGGACAAAAGCAGAAAGGTACGAAAGATACATTGCTGTACAATTAGGATCAGTTCATGTGGTAAATGTACTCAAGTACTCCAGTAACCCAAAACGCATAGGACAACATGGAATTGCCGTACCATACGGGTACTACAAGATACTATTTAATCATGAAGAAAACTACTCTAAGTGTCTTTATTATGTAAATGATAATAATATCGTTACAAGTGAGGATAGATTAAAAAATCATGAAATTTCATGTACTGAAATTCTATATTGATATTTTGTTAATTTCAACAAAAAACGTTAAACTATAATTTCAAAAAATATCCTTCCTTGTAGATAAATGAGAGATTTTGTCATATATTATAGATATGAACTACCCTAAATAAATTTCATATAAAAAGGTTTAAAATGACAATAGATATTCTAAGTGATATTCATCTTGATTTTTATTTTAGAAGCCATAGCGTGGAAGAAGAGGCTGTAAAAAGGCTATTTACACCTATCTTTATGCCTTCACCTGCAGATGCACTTATCATTGCAGGAGATATAGGACATGATAATCAACAAAATATCAATGTGCTTAAACATATACAAAAGTTGTTTGGCTATAAACATATTATTTGTGTGCTTGGTAACCACGATTATTATCTCATAGACTCTTCTGCAAAACATTGTTATAAAAACAAATCACTTCAAAGAGCAAGTGAAATGAGAACACTCATTAATGATAAAGAAGGGATGTACTGTCTTGATGGAAATATAGTTGAGATAGAAGGTGTACGTTTTGGAGGATGTGACTCTTGGTATGACGGAGAATATATTACAAAAAACTGC
>Ga0256844_10000595_pt1 | contig 13856 bp, 1 predicted proteins | sample MusselsmetaG_FD_189100 | JGI IMG/M metagenome (GOLD analysis project Ga0256844, IMG submission 189100) | Mussel associated microbial communities from hydrothermal vent at the East Pacific Rise, Pacific Ocean - Mussels | ecosystem: Host-associated > Mollusca > Shell > Unclassified ... | reverse complement strand
TTACGTGACATATTTACATCATATTGTAAAAATATTTCGTGTGAACCACTATTAAAATCTCCTAAATCTGTAAGTGTATAATCATATGAGTAGCCTATTCTGAAATCATCTGAAACTAAGAAACTAACTAAACCATCTATTGAATCGTTAAATCTATAAGCTAAACCTAATTCAAAACGATCATTAATTAAAAAGTTTCCTGAAATATCAACTGATAATGGCGAACCTGGTGTAGCTTTAACTATTGCTGATGGTTTGAAATCTAAATCTTCTGTTAAATCAAAGACATATCCTAAGGTTAAAAATCCATGCCATTTCTCACTTGCTACCATATCTACTGTAGAATTTGCTACATCTTTAAAATGTGGAGTTTCCAAAAAGTTTGGAACCGATACTCCTGCATAAAATTTATCAGTATAGTAATAAAGTCCTGCTCCAATATTTGGAAATGTTCCTTTACCATCATTAGCAAACAAACCATCTATACCATCAGATCCTGTAGAACCATCTGGCAATTGTAAACTTGTTAATGTTGCATTAAAAAATGTAACTCCTCCTTTAAGTCCAAAAGCTAACCTTCCTTCTTCAGAAGTATGTACAGTATACGAAATATCTGCATAAGCATTTTGTTCCTTTACTGGTCCAATTTCATCTGCTATAACAGACAATCCAACTCCTAAATTTGAACCTACTGGCGCATGTACATTAGCAGTTATTGTTTGTGGTGCTCCATCTATACCAACCCATTGCGTTCTTCCCAATAGACCAATACTTAATGTCTCTTTAGATCCTGCATATGCAGGATTCACTACATTCATATTATACATGTAGTGAGTATATTGTGGGTCTTGCTGACCGTAACTTGCTGTACTAATTAACAACAAAGTTAATACTAATAAAAATAATGTTTTTTTCATAAAATAATTCTTTAATGATTTTTATTAAAAGGTAGCGATTTTAAATCGCTACCTTTTTTAATTTGATGTTAATAATTTACGTAAATATAACCTTGTTTTGGTTCTTTCTTACCGTCATTGAAATCAATAACGTAGAAGTAAGTTCCAACTGGCACTAATTTACTATCTTCATTCAATGTCCATCTACCATTAGAGAAACCATTCCACCATGTTGGAGAAACGTTTCCTTTATTATCATAGTCATAAACAATATTACCCCATCTGTTATAGATTTTCAACGTAAAGTTTGGTGAGTTATGCACACCTGGTATAACAAATGTATCATTGTCGCCATCTCCATTTGGAGAGAAACCTTGAGGGAATAAATCACAACTATTAAGATCTAAGTAATTAGGAATTCCATCTAAATCACAATCACCATATCCATCTTCATCATCAGCAGATCCAGTAGGAGTTCCATCATTATCGTCATCTGTATCTCTAAAGTCTGGTTGATCTTCACCATCAGTATTATTTGTACCAGCAGCACCAGTATCAAAGTTTCCGAATGGGTTATCATAACCTGGTGTTGGATCAAATGCATCATCAATACCATCATTATCAGTATCATTTCCACTTGGAACTGTATCTGGTTCACCATCATGATCTAAGTCAAATGCTTCCGTTGAATCTGGTACACCATCTCCATCCGAGTCTTCATCAATATAATCAGGTTCTCCATCATTATCAGTATCTGTTGGTATAATACCAGTAAGACCATTATTCTCATAAGCATCGTTTAATCCGTTACCGTCTAAATCTGCTTCATTTTCTGGTGTAGTTGGATCATCAACTATAGGAGCTATATAACCTTCTGTAGTTTGCGCTTCAACATTATCTGGAATACCATCGTTATCAGCATCTTGATCTAAATAATCAGGAATATCATCACCATCAGTATCTCCATGGAACTCATCTGCTGTAATAACACCATCATTATCATCATCAATATCTTGAACATCAGGTATACCATCACCATCAGTATCTTGAGGGTTTAATGGATCATTACCTAATTCATCACCATTAGTAATACCATCTTCATCACAATCTAAATCTAACCATTCTGGAGATTGAACAAGTGTAATACTAGCTGCTACAAAATCACAATTATCTAAAGGATTAGTTCCATCTGCTACTTCAGCACCATCAAGAACACCATCACCATCAGTATCAGGGTTCATAGGATCTGTACCTAAGTTAAGCTCTTCACCATTAGTTAAACCATCATTATCACAATCAAGTAATAACCATGCATCACTAGGAGTTAATGTTTGATGTATTAAATCAAAAATACAAGGATCTGTTGGGTCAGTACCATCTGTTACCTCTGTACCATCAATTACACCATCTCCATCAGTATCTGGATTTTGAGGGTCAGTACCAGTAGTAATTTCATCACCATTAGTTAAACCATCATTATCACAATCTAATACATTCCATTCAGCACTTGGCGTTGCCGTCATACTTGCTGTTAAGAAATCACATGGATCTGTTGGATCTGTACCATCTACAACTTCTGTTGCGTTTGTTACACCATCACCATCACAATCAGCTGCTAACCATGTAGCGTCTGGAGCTACTGTTTGACTTGCAACCATTAAATCACAATTATCTAATGGATCTGTACCATCTACAACTTCTTGTGCATTTGTTACTCCATCACCATCACAATCAGCATCAGCCCAAGCAGTACCTGGTGTTAATGTTTGATGTGTTAAATCAAATGTACAAGGGTCTAATGGATCAGTACCATCTGATACTTCTGTACCATCAATAACTCCATCACCATCAGTATCTGGATTTTGAGGATCTGTACCTGCAGTGATTTCATCACCGTTAGTTAATCCATCATTATCACAATCTAATGCACTATATGCTGCACTTACTGTTGCTGTATCTTGACTTGCTGTTAAGAAATCACAAGGATCTACTGGATCTGTACCATCGATAACTTCTTGCTCATTTGTTACACCGTCACCATCACAATCAGCTGCTAGCCATGCTGCATCTGGTGTTGCTGTTTGACTTGCTACAACTAAATCACAATTATCTAATGGATCTGTACCATCTATAACTTCTTGTGCATTTGTTACTCCATCGCCATCACAATCAGCTGCTAGCCATGCTGCATCTGGTGTTAAGGTTTGATGTGCTAAATCAAATTCACAGTTATTTGTTGGATCTGTTCCGTCTGAAACTTCTGTTCCGTCTAAAACTCCATCTCCATCTGAATCTGGATTTTGAGGATCTGTACCTGCAGTGATTTCATCACCGTTTGGTAATCCGTCATTATCACAATCTAATGCATTCCACTCAGCACTTGGCGTTGCCGTCATACTTGCTGTTAAGAATTCACAAGGATTTGTTGGATCTGTACCATCTACAACTTCTGTAGCGTTTGTTACACCATCACCATCACAATCAGCTGCTAACCATGTAGCATCTGGAGCTACTGTTTGACTTGCAACCATTAAATCACAATTATCTAATGGATCTGTTCCGTCTATAACTTCTTGTGCATTTGTTACTCCATCGCCATCACAATCAGCTGCTAGCCATGCTGCATCTGGTGTTAATGTTTGATGTGTTAAATCAAATTCACAGTTATTTGTTGGATTTGTTCCGTCTGAAACTTCTGTTCCATCTAAAACTCCATCTCCATCTGAATCTGGATTTTGAGGATCTGTACCTGCAGTGATTTCATCACCGTTTGGTAATCCATCATTATCACAATCTAATGCACTATATGCTGCACTTACTGTTGCTGTATCTTGACTTGCTGTTAAGAAGTCACAAGGATCTACTGGATCTGTTCCATCGATAACTTCTTGCTCATTTGTTACGCCGTCACCATCACAATCAGCTGCTAGCCATGCTGCATCTGGAGTTGCTGTTTGACTTGCTACAACTAAATCACAAGGATCTAATGGATCTGTTCCATCTATAACTTCTTGTGCATTTGTTACTCCATCGCCATCACAATCAGCTGCTAGCCATGCTGCATCTGGTGTTAAGGTTTGATGTGCTAAATCAAATTCACAGTTATTTGTTGGATCTGTTCCGTCAGAAACTTCTGTTCCGTCTAATACACCATCTCCATCTGAATCTGGATTTTGAGGATCTGTTCCTGCAGTGATTTCATCACCGTTTGGTAAACCATCATTATCACAATCTAATACATTCCATGCAGCACTTGGCGTTGCCGTCATACTTGCTGTTAAGAAATCACAAGGATCTACTGGATCTGTACCGTCTATAACTTCTTGCTCATTTGTTACGCCGTCACCATCACAATCAGCTGCTAGCCATGCTGCATCTGGTGTTGCTGTTTGACTTGCTACAACTAAATCACAAGAGTCTAATGGATCTGTTCCATCTGCTAATTCTTGCTCATTTGTTACACCATCTCCATCACAATCAGCTGCTAGCCATGCTGCATCTGGTGTTACTGTTTGATGGGTTAAATTAAATTCACAAGCATTTAATGGATCTGTACCATCGGTAACTTCTGTACCATCTAATACTCCATCTCCATCTGAATCTGGATTATTAGGATCTGTTCCTGCAGTGATTTCATCACCGTTTGGTAAACCATCGTTATCACAATCCATTGCGTTCCACTCTGCTGTTGCAACTGCATCAATACTTGCTACAGTTAAACTACAAGGATCTGTTGGGTTTGTACCGTCATTAATTTCAGTTCCGTTTGTTACACCGTCACCATCACAATCCATTGCATTCCATGCTGGAGTTGCAACTGCATCTATACTAGCAACATTTAATTCACAAGGATCTGCTGGATCTGTACCATCTAATACTTCTTGAGCATTTGTTACACCATCACCATCACAATCGGCAGTTGGCCAATTATTAATAACTGTTACTGCTGCTGAAACATCTCCACAAGGAGCTTGACCTGCAATAGTATAAGTATAAACTCCTGCTGCATCTGTAGTAGGATCAAACATTCCTCCTTGTAAAGAAGGACTCCAAGTACCACCTGCATCTGCTCCACCTAATAAGGCAAATAAATCTACAGGATCACAAGTTGCTGTTACTGCTGTATCTGCTCCTGGGTTTCCTGGAGTGATAAAGTTAACATCAATAACTAATACATCAACACCTAAGCAACCTGCTGGAGTAACTTCAACTATCGTTACTTCATGAGGATAGTTAAATCCGTCATTTACAATTCCTGCTGCTAAAGTATTTACTAAAGTTGTAGCTGCTAAATCATTTGGTGCAGCTGCATCGTATGCTAAGAAATCAGCATAAGTAGCAAAATACAATAACGAATTTGCTGGATTTTCAACATTAGCTTGAATATCAGCTAAAGTTAAAGTAGGCTCATCTGTATTACAAAACTCTTGATGTGAATCTCCATTTGGATCTTCTGGTCTAGGACTTACTACTGGAGTAAATTCTAACCTATCTGCTACATCCGAAATACAATTTGAAGGTGCTGCTTCTGCAAAACCTGCAAAATAAGAAACACCATTTGTAATTGGTGTCGCCATAGATAATGGATTACCTGCTGCATCAAACCATTGAACGGTTGCACCTGCTGGTGTGTTATCTACCACTAAATCTGCTAATGTAGCTCCATCACCTGTACAAGATGCTGGTGAAACTTCTGGTGAAGTTGGTACTACTAAATTACATAAATAAGTAATTGTAATTGTTGCATTGTCTGCTGGTAAGTTTACATTACCATCATTATCTCTAATTGTATAATCTACTGGTGTAGGATTTCCTGTAAAACTAGCTAAAGGTGTAAAAGTTGTTTCTCCTGTAAAAGGATTCACACTCCAGTTACCTTCACCAGGTACATTAAATCCAGTTACATCACCATCTGGTCCTACAATAATACTTGTAGCTCCTGCTGGCATTACTAAACTTACACTAGTTACATCTACTGTTCCATCTGCATCAGCATCAATTAAAGGATTTGGATTTGCTGGATCTTCATTATTAACAAATAAATCTATTGCTACCGTAGAACCTGAAACATTATCTAAATCAAAGTCATCTTGTGGTACTGGAGGTACTTTTACATAAGTAATCGTCAAAGTTGCTTCATTTGAAGTTTCCCCTTCAGTATCATTTACCGTATAATTAATAGGTGTTGGATCTGCTGTAAAACCAAGTTCTGGAGTGAAAGTTACTTCACCACTTACAGGATCTACAATCCAAGTTCCTTCTCCAGGAACCACTAAACTATCGTTAAATCCATCTCCATTTGTATCCGTAGCTGCAGGATCAACAAAATTAACTGTTGTTGGATCAATTGCATTAGCTGGATTTAAAGTTGTATCGGCAACATCATTACCTGTAATTGGTGCAACTGCTGCGGCTACTTCCATAGTTACAGGTCCTTGAATATTATCTAAATCTTCATCATCATTTGCTACTGGTGGCACTGCTGGTGGTGGTATACGAATAGTAACTGTAGTAGTACTCGTTTCACCTGTATCAGCATCTGTAATTGTATATTCAAAACTAGTTTCGCCTGACCATCCTGGTGCAGGAGTATAATGCATTGTACCATCAGCATCTACAATTACAGAACCATCTGCTGGTTGTGTATAATTAGTTACTGTTGTATTACCACTACCTAAGATATCTTCTTTATCTGTAGTAGTATCATCAAAATTATCATTTACTGTAAGTAAATTATGATGAATTGCACCATCTATAGTTGAAATAAAAGTATCTGGTAACGCCAATATTGGTGTTCTAGATAAATTCATATGTAATCTAGTAGGTCCACACATACAATTTGTTGCGCTAGGAACCATTTCAAATATTATTCCATTCGTAATATCACAGGCTGCACTACCATTAAACTGGATAGACTCAGTTAATGAACCTCCTGCAGGAATAGCTCCTACAAGATTACCAGTAAAGATAATTGCTCCCATTGGATCTCCTGCTGCATCTGCACAATACATATTATATTCTGCTCCTGCTGGCATCTCTAATTCACCTGAATTCTCTATTGTAACTTGTGCAACTGCATAATCATTTGCTGAAGTTGTCTCTGTTAAAATTGCTTCTGAAGAATTCAAAATAGCAGGTGTAGGCTTACGAATTTCAATATCTTTTTGCTTAGAACCTGTTTGAATAATACCTTGAGTACAAGCATTAGCAGGGTCAGCGCCACAAGCTAAACCAGCTCCTTCGATATAATTACTTACTGCTATTGAAGCAGCATCTGAACATATACCATTAATTGGTGTAACGTCAAATGAGAATACAACATCATCTCCATTTGTCATTCCTGCAGAGTATTTTAGAATTAACTCGTTTGGAGTTTCACTATCTAAAACAATCATATCTGAACCTGGATTACCATCAGCTGGCCAGTTTGCATTAGCAAAAGAACCTGTTACATATTCTAATCCAGCAGGTATAGTTACTTTTGCAAAATCAGAAGTTCCAGTAACTGCTGCTGGGTTCCCAATAATATCTTTAATTGTCGATTTGTCAAAAATTGTATATGAAGCACCACACCCATCTATTGGGTCTGGAACATTCAATTCAGGGAACGCTCTATATGGAGCTTCTAAACCAGTGATTACAACACCATCAGTAACTACTTTTGAATTATCTCCTAAAGCAGGGTCTCCACAAGCTTTGTTTCCATTTATTTTATATGTTATTGGTGCGTTTGATTCATAATCACAAGTTGTCTTTAATGTATAACGAACTAATGCTTTTCTATCATTTGCAGATGCACCAACTGCTCCAATACCAGGTAAACCTCCAAAAGGATCCATTTCTGGATCTGAAAGTGCAACCTCATAACCTAGAGCTGTAGGTACAACATCAGCAGTAATATCATTCCATACACCAGAATCTTTAGGGTATTCTATCTCAACTGATACAATATCTAAAGCTGAGGCGCCACCAAATGGTTCAACGCTAACAACAGGGTTTACAACTGTACCTTTTAAACCAGAATTATATTCTAGTACCATAACAAATGGAGAACAATTATTAACTGCTCCTGCCGGTTGTACATTAACTACTTGTGATATTTGAGAATCTTGCGGTCTCAATGTTAATGATGTAGTATCTTTATAGCATGTTGCAGTAGATAGCGAAAAATCTGTAGGATATGCATCGCAATCCCAGCCCATCATAAAATCAACTTCAGTATCAACACATATATTATATGTACCTGCTATTCTTATATTCTTAGAAGCTCCTGCAGCAACGGCTCCAACTTTAACATAACTCGTACCGTCTGCTGTTGTAACGATATCAGCTGCCGGAACTGGTGTTCCTCCACCTGAACCATCTGCAGCAACATCTACACTAGATCCTGTAACAATAATAGCACCTGCTGGAACTTTAATCCAATGATAATCTATATTTGAACCTGAAGTATTTACAATTTGTAAATCAAAGAAAGCTTCCGGTCCATAACCATCTGCTTGTGGAGCTACTAAAGGTTGGAAATTATATGTTGGTTCATTATAGTTTATTACACCAGCAGTACCTGCATATGTATTACCAACACTACCTGTTTGATTATTTGCAGTATCTCCATCATCAGAAAAAACTATATTTTGAATTCTTGTTAAATCTTCTGTAGGATAATCTCCTGGATTATTATATACGTTATGTGCCCAAGGATATAAATCTTCAGTTGTAAAATATTGTATTTCAGTAGGAGAATCTAACTCACAAGTTCCTTTTATTTTGACTCTAAAATTATAACTTGCATTACCTGTTTGATTTGTATCTCTATAATTACTTCCTGGTGTTGGAGTCGAACGCCATGTATTTGCACCTATCTGAATTAATTGTAAATCACCAGCACTAGCATAGAAAGTTCCTTCGGAAGTTTGTTGTAAGGCATCCAAAACTTTTACTCCATCAGGTACCGTAAACTCAACCTTTGTAATATGACTAAAAGGTCTATATTCTCCTGGATGAATATGACCAATAGATCCTCTAACATAGTCATTATAATCATAAGCCCAATGTTCATCACAATTAGCAAGAGTTTCAGTTCTACCATAAGTGACTAAATAAGGTCTTGTAAACTCAACTGAATCTCCCCAGTCATCACAAGAAACTTCATCTGCTGCATTTGCGTTTGGATGACCTGGTTCTATAGTAAAGAAACGACCTCTAAAGCCCATTACATGAAAACCACTATCATAGTATGTATCTACTTTAAAATGCCAATCCATTTGGATAAAGAACTTATCTTGATCGTCTACAGTACCACTATCTAATGCCGCAATTGCAGCAGCTGGAATATCAAAATCTGCTATATATTCATTACCGCCTAAATCAGTAATTGTAGGCATTGTTAATGTTGTTACTCCTGTATCTGTACCTGTAGAATCATCATGAAAATACACTTCACCTCTTAAAAAACCAATAGTTTCTACTCCTAGTAAAGCACTAGGTAAAGTATATTTTTGTCTAAAGTGTAAATCATCACCTGTGATATTACCTTGATCATTCATAAAACCTTCAGCTTTAACACGCATATCATCTCCTGCTAAATATTTATCTAATTCATGAACAGCTGGATCTAAAACAACCAAAGTTGTCATCGTATTATCTGTATATCCAGGTGTAATTCTAAATGAATCGAAAGCAGTAATATTTGGCCCTTCACAAGGATTACAATTATGCATTATTACTGGCAAGAAACTACCACAATGAATATCAAGTACTTTACAAGACCCACCAATTGCATCATCCCATGTAAAAGTAGTTTTATATGGAACTACAATTGGACTAGGGGTTGCACAAGTAGCTATTAAAGGGAAACGAACAAATCTATCTTGTGCACCACCATTTCTATTTACATAACCATTTGTTAAATCAGTTGTTGTGTATAAAATCGGTGTACCTACACCTCCTGGCTGTGAGAATGCAGGATCTGCTCCCGCATCTAAAGTAACTCCTGCAGGAACTGCTAATTCAATAGTCATTTCATTATCTGCATTTGCATTTAAAATAGCATGGCCATTATTAGAGAAAGCTGTACCAGAATTAATAAGATAAGGACTAATAGCTAATTCAAACACTTGTCCATCTGACGTATCAGTAGCTTGTTCGAATAATGTAGGATTAGAATAATCTCTACCTATATTACCATACCCTAAATCTGTTCCTGAAATTTTAGAAACGTCACATTGCGTTTTAACCAATACGTTGAAAAACATATGTTCCCAATCCTGAATTTGATCATAACCTGTACTACATGCAAAATTTGCATCATCTTGAAAAGTAACATCAAATTCTACTACAATAGTATCTCCTGGCGCGATATCGTCAAACTTACCATCACCATCTACATCAGAAAGACCGCCTGGTCCATCAGGATCGGCAGTTAAAACATCTGGATTTAATACTTTAGTTGGACTTGCTACATAACTAGCAGAAGCAGGTGTCCAATCTGTAATATCAGCACTTACATCTGTACCTCCAATTTTAAAATTAGAGTATAGTTTTTGATTATAAAAAGAATTACCCCAACGGTTATTGTTATCATAATCTATATTTAACAATTGACTATTAGAACCTAAACCAAAAGACAACAAAACATCTTTTGCCCAAGCAGCATCGCCAACACCATTATTGGTTATTTCAATTTTAACATGATTTACTCCACATATTTCTCGTGGATTTTCAAGAACATTGTAAGATAAACTTGGTACAGCAGCACCGAATTGTACCGAACCATCTGTTTGTGTAGCTTCATAACACATCCAACCAGCCATATGACCAATAACTGTATCCTCAGCAGCAGCACCACAAGACAATAAGCTAAATTCTTCAGTGAAAACTAGAGTTTCACTATCATCAAAAACTCCATTAGCATCTTCAAAAGCTCCATTACCTGCATTAAAAGGCGCAACAGCCATATCATAATTAAATACATATTCATTACCTGTAATTACAGGAGTTAATTCTGTACCTAAATAAAATAATTTATAATTTGTAATATCTGAACCAAGAATCACTTTATGATATCCTAATTGTGTTCCTGAATTACCTCCATTAACATCTTTTATTTCTCTAGTATGAATACCTCCAACAACACCAGGCACCCCAATAATTGGAGACAAGGTTGTTAAAGAAGGTGCTATAAGATTATATGTTCCTGAGGTTTGAGCTGTATCTTCTCCCGAACCTAAACCACCGGTGTAAGACAAAGCAGCAAAATCTTTAAATATTCCTGAAGCTTCTTGGTGTGCTACAGAAGGACAATCAGCTGTTCTTTGGAATTCGAAAGATATTGAATCTCCTGCTCCCCAATTGGTTGCAGCTGTTCCTTTGTTAACAGCAAACACTGGATTGTTTAAATCTGTAATATCAGATTCCACTACAGAAAAAGCTCCTGCTGGATTACTAGATGTTACATTTATATTTCCTGGCACGTACATAACACCTGGAGGTAATTTCATAGTTACCAATACGGTGTTTGTACTAGAGCCTAATGCCGTAATACCAACTTCATTAAAAGCTTCGTTACCAGCTCCAATACCAACTGCAGCATTTGCAGATAACATTATTGGCTGATAAACTACTTCAAAATCATCATTCGCATAATCTTGTGCAAATGTTGAAGTTACGAAAGTCATCGTAAAAATCACAAAAAGTAGCATGGCTCTTTGTAATAAATTAATACTCCTTTTTTGAAAGGAATTGTAATTGTTTTTCATGGTTAAATAATTTAGTTTATAATAATTTTTTTAGCATTTTTTTTGCTTAACACACTTTTTATATAGTATCAAAGATCTATATAAATAACTAAAAATTACTTTCTAGCCGTTTTCTTTTAATTTAAAAGAGGGTCATTAAATCTATTTTTAAAACTTTTTCTTTTTCTTAATTCTTTTTAATATTGTGTCTTACAAATAGTTGTCATTTTTTCCTGAATAAAAAAATACATAAATCCAGAATATAATTGTACAAATATACTAATATTCTTTTTATTATCATTTTTTTTTAAGTTGATATAAAAATTTATATAACTAAAAATAATATTAAATTTATATTAAGATAGAGTTTATGTATATCTCTAGTAAATTCTATTGAAAAAAAATCATCTATAAATATCTTTATTTAAAATAGTTCTAAATAAAAAAGTGATAAAACAGTTGTATTTGTTTTATCACTTTTCATAAATAATAAATCCATATTATTTATTTAAATATAACCAACCTGTTTGAGATTTATAACCTTCTTTGTTTGGTTTTAAGATATAGAAATATGTTCCAACTGGAACTTTTTGATTATTACTTATTGTCCATCTACCTGTAGAAATACCATCCCACCATTTAGCTTGATCTAATTTATTTCCGTTATGTGTATATTGATAAACAATATTTCCATATCTGTCATAAATTTCTAAACTAAAGTTAGGGTAAAGGTTAACTAAACCTTCAACTTCAAATACTTCATTGATATCATCACCATTTGGAGAAAAACCATCAGGCATATCAACAAAACAAGTATCTTCATCTAAATAATCTGGCATACCATCTTCATCGCAATCATCATTTGCATAATCACCATCGGTATTATTATCTTCATCTATTGTTGGTATTCCATCATTATCATCATCATCATCACGATAATCAACATCTCCATCTGTATTAACGTCTTGATCATTATCTGGTAAATCTGAAGGAGTTTCTATCTCATCATTTACATCATAAGGGTCATCATTATCTATTCCTTCGTAACCATCATCTAAACCATCATTATCAAAATCTGTTCCTGTTGGTAAATTATCTGGTATTCCATCATGATTATAATCATGTCCTTCAATACTATCAGCTACATTATCGTTATCCGAATCAGTATCTATATAATCTGGTAGATTATCATTATCTGTATTTTGAGGAGTTAAACCATTTGTGTTTTCATAAGCTTCGTCTAAACCATCAGCATTTATTATACCTGAAGGTGTAATATAATCAATGGTATCTTGAGCCTCAACATTATCTGGTATTCCATCGCCATCTGCATCAATATCTAAGTGATTAGGAATATTATCTCCATCGGTATCTAGATTAGGAATGTTATTTGGATCTGCTCCAACATTAGCATTATTATCATCTAAATCTAAATATTGAGAAACACCATCACCATCATTGTCTGAGGTAGGATCAATTCCGTTATTTTCAACAATATCTAGTATACCATCGTTATCATCATCAATATCTTCAATATCAATGACACCATCACAATCAAAGTCTTGATATACAATTGTTGGATCTTGATTACTTGTTGGGTCGGATAAATCATCAGAGATATCTTCAACAATGGCATCGGCAGGAACTGCATCTGCAATTACACTTGCCGAATTAACTATAATCCCATATAGTATATCTACACTATTAATTGTATGAGTTACATTTATAGTTACAAAGTCTCCAGGTTCAATAACATCGATAACATCAATTGCACTATCAATATTATTATCAGTAATAGTTACATTGGTCAATGGAATATTTCCTGAATTGGTTACTATTAATTCAAAAGAAATTTCATCATCTGCTCTACAAAATACATTTACAGCAGATTTAGTCAACGTGATTTCAGGATTACATTCTGTAACTACATAGACAGCTAAACTTTCTGCACAAGATCCTAAACCTTGGAAAGCAAAATATGTGGTTGCATCTAAAACTGGTGTGTCTGCTGCTAATTGCATTCCTGTATTATCATCTTCGGCAAACCAAATAACTTGAGCATTAGGTAAAGTTGTACTCACAACTAAATCAGCCAATGTTAAATCAGATACATCACAAAAATATTGACTACTATCTCCTACAGGTGCTTCAATTTCAGTTTCTAAATGAATAGTGATTTCTAATCTTTCTGAACAAGAACCTACACCTTGACTTACCCATATTG